>Ga0209916_1000287_pt1 | contig 92213 bp, 82 predicted proteins | sample ThiBio_1000_plan_FD_183956 | JGI IMG/M metagenome (GOLD analysis project Ga0209916, IMG submission 183956) | Wastewater bioreactor microbial communities from Cape Town, South Africa - Thiocy_solids_2 (SPAdes) | ecosystem: Engineered > Bioreactor > Thiocyanate-remediating > Anaerobic-Aerobic ... | reverse complement strand
CTCCCATATTCGATACTACCGCGACGAGGGCGTCGTCCGCGAGTGCCATCGGGTCCATCAGCTTCACCCGCGTGCCGGCCTCGTAGAGGTTGCGCATATTCAGATAGGAAAGATAAGGGCTGCCGCCGCCCCCTGCGCCAAGTATCCAGGCCCCCGTCGCCAGAGGTTCCAGTTCGTCCCGTTCGATTTCGCGCAGCATTGCCTCGCCGTCCTTCACGCCCTGCGTCAACGGCGGGAATCGGCGATGCCCCTCCCACCTCGGTACCCGGCACCCTATCGGCGGACTGGCAAGGCGCAATACGGGCGAATACTTAGACACCGCCTGGAGGCATCCGACGATCGGGTTGCCGCGCCTGCGCGCATATCGCGGAATCTGGCGCAGCCGGCCGAAGCGTGCCATCATCCGGCGATTGTCTTTGTCGGTGGATTGCCCATGCCGCACGGCTTCCAAAATACTCCGGCGACCATGCCCGCATGAGCCGGTCAGAACCTGACGCCATGCGGCACCGCATCGCCTTTATCACCATAGGCCAGGCGCCGCGTGATGACGTCGCGCCTGAAATCCTGGGCATGATCGAACGGCAGGTGCTTTGCGACCAATATGGCGCGCTCGACGACGTGTCGGCCGAAGAGATTGCACGCCACGCGCCCGCGCCGGGTGATGAGAGCCTCTATACTCGTCTCGCAAACGGCACGCACGTGGTCATCTCCTCATCCTTTGTCGAAGGGCATCTCGAGGAAACGGTGCGGCGCGTCGATGAAGCCCGATACGATCTGATCGCGATCATCACCACCGGCGTTTTCCGCCCCTTCGGCGCGCGCACACCGCTGATCAACGGCCAGCGCGTGGTCGATGCCTGGATCGAATCACTCGTCATGGACGACAGCCGCATCGGCATCATCTACCCTTTGAAAAGGCAGATCGCGGAGCGCGATCTACGTGGTCACGCGACCACGATCCGTAATCCGCGTGCCCATGCCGCGTCGGGCGAGAGCTGGAGCCTGGAGGAAGCGGCAGGACAATTGAAAGGCTGCGACCTCGTCCTCATGCACTCGGTCGGCTACACCGAGGCGATGGCGCAACAGGTCGCAAGTCTGACCATGGCACCTGTCGTTACCGCGCGCCGAGTGATTGCCGGTGCGATCAGGCTGCAACTGATGCAGATCGACGAAGCGCCCGAGGTAAACCCGACCGATATGGTCGAGCGCCTGCCGGTGCATGGCGAGCCGCTTACCCGGCGCGAACGCGAAGTGGTAACCCTGGTGCTCGATGGGCTTTCCAACAAGCTGATCGCGCGTCGTCTCGGCATCAGCTATCGTACGGTCGAGATCCATCGTGGCCGTGCTTTCGGCAAGCTCGGCGTCACCTCCGCGGCCGATCTGATCCGGCAGATTCTGCTCAAACGCCGCCTGTGACCGCCTCCGTACGTGTTCCCACGTATTGATCGGCTTCCATTCTTCCGTACCGTGATCCGAACTCGACGCCTTGGGAGCGTCGGGACTGGACATGCCCTTTCGGAGATTAAAGTGGTCAAGCGCGCAGCCTTCGTGACCATCGGCCAGGCACCGCGAAGCGATGTGACGCCTGATATCCTGGCCGAGGTGCGCACGCCGCTGTCGGTAGAGGAATTCGGAGCGCTCGACGGCATGGATGCGGCCGCCGTCGGCGCGATGTCGCCGGACGCGGACGAGGAGAGGCTGGTTACGCGGCTGAAGGGCGGCACCGAAGTCATCATCGGCAAAAAGAAGACGCAGGCGCGGCTGCAGGACATCTTCAGGCGCCTGGACGGAGAGGGCTATGACCTGATCGTGCTCCTCTGCACCGGCCATTTCGAGCCGTTCAGCGTGACGACACCTTTCCTGGAGCCGCAGCTCGTTGTCGACAATTTCGTCAAGGGTCTCTCCTATGGCGCGAAAACCCTTGGCGTGCTCGTTCCCAACGAGAAGCAGACCGAGGAATTCCACGGGATCGACGGACTGGACGCGAAGCTCAGCTTCGCCACGCCCTATGGTGCGCCGCGCTTCACGGAGGCAGCTGGCGAACTCGCCGACACCGACGTCATCGTCATGCATTGCATGGGCTATTCGGAAGCGATGCGGCGCGAGGTCGCCAGCGCCGCGCGCCGGCCCGTCCTGCTTTCGCGCCGCATGGTCGCGCACGCTATCGACCTGCTCGTTTCATGATGGCTTGCCGATGCGGCGAGGCATCGAAAAGAACAAGGATGGAGGAGAGAGAATGAATTTTATCCCGGCGAGAATGAAGGCGCTGCCGATTGCCGTCACACTGGCGGCTGCCGTCGCCTTCACGATGAGCGGGCCCGCACAAGCCTTCGAGAAGACCCCGCAAGGCAATGTGCTGGTCTTTGGCGGGCGTCAGCCCGTGCCCAATCTCGATCCCAGCCAGAAATACGACTGGTCGACGCGCATGCTGCAGCAAGCCGTCTACGATGCTCTGGTCAAGTATGAGGGCGATCCGGCCGAGATCAAGCCATGGGTCGCCAAAAGCTGGGAGGAGAGCGACGGAGCTAAAACCTGGACTTTCCACCTGGCCGACAATGCCAAATTCCACAATGGCGATCCCGTCGACGCGGAAGCTGTCAAATTTTCCTTCACGCGGACGCTGAAGATCGGCAAGGGACCATCCTGGATGCTGTCTTCCGTGCTCGCTCCGGACGGCATCGAAGTCGTCGATCCTCATACGGTCCGTTTTCACCTGAAGGAGCCCTATGCGCCTTTCCTTTCGTTCCTGCCCTGGTGGTACATCATGAACCCCAAGGAGGTGACGGCGCACGAGAAGGATGGCGACATGGGCCAGGCCTGGCTGACCGAACATGCCGCCGGAAGCGGCCCGTTCAAGATCGCGCGGTGGCAGCAAGGAACGCTCTACGGTCTGGCGGCACTCGACGACTACTGGAAAGGATGGCCGCATCAGACACATCCGGCAGGCGTCATCTACAAGCTGATGCGCGAAACGGCCACGCAGCGCGCGGCGCTGATCCGCGGCGACGCGGATATCGTCGAAGGGCTGTCGCCGGATGACTACGAAGTGGTCAAGTCGATGCCCGGCATCGCCATCGAGAACCATCCCGGCATGACCACGTTCGGCATCATGTTCAATACGGCAAAGGGCCCGACCGCCGATATCAACCTGCGCAAGGCTATCGCCTACGCGATGGACTACGACGCGCTCCTAAAGGTTTACAACGGCGCCGCGACACTGGAGGACAGTCCCTTTCCCGCGGCTATCAAGGGCCACGTGGCGGTGAAGGATATTCCGCGTCAGGACATGGCCAAGGCCAAGGAATATCTCGCCAAGACGAAATACGCCGATGGCGGCCTGACCCTCGATTACGTCTATGTCCAGGGGTTGGAGGAAGAACGCAAGATCGGTCTGATCCTGCTTGGCGATCTGAAGGAACTCGGTATCACGGTGCAGCTGAAGCCGATGACTTGGCCGAACATGACGGCGCTGGCCGAGAAGGTGGACACCGCACCGGCTATGATAGCGGTGTTCACCACGCCGGTCGCCACCGATCCGGACGCGGTCGCCTTTCAGTACGCCAAGGGTTCCTGGGGTAAATATTACGGCTCGCACTATCTCGATGACCCGGAACTGGAGAAAATGATCATCGAGGCCCGGCAGACCGCGGAATGGGACAAGCGCGCGCCCATCTACGCCAAGATCCAGGAACGCATCGTCGCCGACCAGCCGGAAGTCTTCGGAATGCTGGCAAACCGGCGCTGGGCGCGTCGTGACTGGGTGCACGGGTTCAACTTCTCGCCTGTGCACTTCACCGGGGAAGTAGACCTATACCAGCTTGAAATCGTTCCGAAATAGCGGTTTCTGAGACAGGACGAAAACGGCCGGACCGATGTGTCCGGCCATTTTGATACGGACCCGGAGACCCGGAAAAGATGGCGCTCTACATCGGAAAGCGTATGGCCTTCCTGATAGTGATGCTGGTCGGGTTGCTCATCGTCACTTTCCTGATATCGCATGTGGCCCCGGGCGATCCCGCTTCGCTGGCCGCCGGTCCGGATGCGCCGCCCGAGATGGTGGAGCAGATCCGCCATGAATACGGCCTCGACAAGCCATTGCCTGTCCAGTTTGTCCTTTACCTCGAAGGCATATTGCACGGACAACTGGGCCAGTCCGTCCGCACCGGCCATCCGGTCACGGAGGATCTGGCCGAATTCTTCCCTGCGACGTTCGAACTCGTCACGGTCAGTATGCTGATCGCCATCCTGCTCGGCATACCTCTCGGCATGCTCTCCGCCGTGAAGCAGAACCATTGGTTCGACCACGCCACCCGCATCGTCAGCGTCTCGGGCGTTGCGGTGCCGATGTTCTGGCTGGGCCTGATGCTGCAGTTGGCCTTGGCGCTCGATCTCGGCTGGCTGCCGCTGAGCGGACGCCTCGGCATCATGTCGGCCCCACCCGATCCGGTCACGCATCTCTATCTGATCGATTCACTCCTGGCAGGCCAGTGGGATGTGTTCCGGGATGCGCTCTCGCATATCATCCTGCCGGCGGTGACGCTCTGCTTTCCGGCATTGGCCTCGATCATCCGCGTCAATCGCGCGGAGATGATCGAGGCGCTCGGCCAGGACTACATCGTCAATGCGCGCGCCCAGGGTATAGGCCCCTTCCGGACCGTAGCCATCTACGCGCTGAAGAACGCCTTCCTGCCAACGCTCGCCATGATCGGCCTGCGCTATGGCTGGATGCTCGGCGGCACAATATTGGTCGAATCCGTCTTCGATTGGCCAGGCATCGGGCTCTATGCAACGCAGTCGGCGATCGCCCAGGATTTTCAGCCGATCATGGGGGTGACCCTGCTGATCGGCGCGAACTTCATGATTGCCAATCTGCTTGTCGACCTGGCCTATATCTGGCTCGATCCGCGTACGCGGGAGGCAGCGTGAATACGGCCTTGCCCGAATTGTCCGATACCGGCCGGCCATCGGAAAGCTGGCGCGAGCGGCATGCGAGCTCGATCCGCCAGATGCGTCTCTATTGGCATACCTACCGCCGCAATGCCTCTGCGATGGTCGGCCTTGTCCTCGTCGCGATCTTCCTGCTGCTCTCGCTGATCAGTCCGTGGATCGTGCCTTATCCGGCCGATGCAACGGGCGCGGTGCACATGGCCGACAAGCTGCTGCCGCCGTCGGCCGCGCACTGGTTCGGTACGGACGAGGTCGGAAACGACATCCTGACCAGGCTTCTCATCGGCACCCGCCTATCGCTTGAGATCGCCGTCATCATCACCGGGGTGGCCACCATTGTCGGCGTGCCTCTCGGCATCCTGGCCGGCTTCAGAGGCGGATGGACGCGAGAGATCATCATGCGCGTGACCGATGTATTCCTCTCGGTTCCGGCACTGGTGTTGGCGATTGCCATCGTGGCCGCGCTTGGTATCGGCATCGTCAACGCCATCATCGCATTGTCGCTGGTCTGGTGGCCGGGCTATGTGCGGTTGGTCGAAAGCAAGACGCTGTCGCTGAAGGGCGAAGCCTATGTCGAGGCAGCGCGTCTGGCAGGGGCATCGACCGCGCGCATCCTGTTCTCGCATATACTGCCGAACTGTCTGTCACCTATCCTCGTCAAGGCAAGCATGGATATGGGCATGGCGATCCTGGCGGCCGCCAGCCTCGGCTTCATCGGCCTGGGCGCTCAGCCTCCGACACCGGAATGGGGCGCCATGATCTCCATCGGCCGCAATTATCTGCCGACCTGGTGGTGGTACGCGACCTTTCCGGGGCTGGCCATCTATCTTACCGTTCTCGGTTTCAACCTGATGGGCGATGGTTTACGCGACGTGTTCGATCCGAAGAGCCGAGGCAGATGATCGCCCAGCTCCCCCTCCTTTCCATCGAGGACCTTCATCTCGACTTCGATACGTTCGACGGCGCGCTCCATGTGCTGGACGGCATAAACATCGCGCTCGATGCGGGCGAGACTGTCGGTATCGTCGGCGAGACCGGCTGCGGCAAGTCTGTCACGGTACGCAGCATCCTGCGCTTGCTGCCGATGCCGCCGGCGCGATTTTCCAGCGGCGCCATCCGTTTCAAAGGTCGGGATCTCGCCGTCGCTTCAGAACGCGACATGCGGCGCATCCGCGGCCTTGAGATCGCGCTCATCCCGCAGGACCCGATGAGTTATCTCAACCCCGTTTTCACGGTCGGCCAACAATTGACGGACGTGATCCGGGCGCACGCCCGCAACCGACCGCGTGACAAGCGGCCGGCCGAAAAGTCGGCGTGGGAGAAGGCTATCGAACTGCTCACGCAGGTCCACCTTCCACATCCCGAAAAACAGCTCGAAGCCTACCCCCGCGAACTTTCCGGAGGCATGCGCCAGCGTGTGCTGATCGCCATGGCCCTTGCCGGCCAACCCTCGCTCCTGATTGCCGACGAGCCGACCACCGCTCTCGACGTCACCATCCAGGCGCAGATCCTGCGGCTGATCGGCGATCTGGTCGACCGGCTTGGACTGGCCGTCATCCTGATCTCGCACGACATCGGCGTCGTCGCCAAGGTCTGCCGCCGCATCGTGGTCATGTATGCCGGAACGGTGGTCGAGGACGCCTCCGCAGAGAACCTGTTCGACCGCCCGCTCCACCCCTATACGCAGGGGCTCCTCGCCGCCATCCCCAAGCTGCGCGGCGACAACCAGCAACTTTCCGGCATTCCCGGAAGCATTCCAAACCTGCTTCAACCGCCGGACGGGTGCCGTTTCTACGACCGCTGCCCGCTCAGGATGGATGTCTGCCGGACGACGAAGCCGCCGCTCGTGGACGCCGGCGGAGGGCAGCGTGTCGCCTGCCACCTCTATCCTGGACCCCGGCAGGAGGCGCGTTATGGCTGACGTGCCACTGCTACAGGTGAAGGGACTAACGAAACATTTCGATATTCATTCCGGTCGCTTCGGAAAGGCCGTGCTCAAGGCGGTGGATGGCATCGATCTCATGCTGGATCACGGCGAGAGCCTCGGCCTCGTCGGCGAGTCCGGCTCCGGCAAATCGACGGTGGCGCGGCTGGTCACCGGACTGCATCGGCCGACTGCCGGGGAAATCCTTTTCGAGGGGTCACCCATCCAGGCCATGGGCAGTCGTGATCGCCGCCGCCTCGGCCGCGATATCCAAATGGTCTTCCAGGATCCGCATTCCTCGCTCAACCCGCGCAAGACAATTTTCGGCAGCATCGCCGAGCCGCTGACGATCCACGACGCGTTGCGCGGCGTGCGACTGCGCGCTCGCGTCGAGGAGCTTCTGGAAACCGTGCAACTCGACCGCCGCTTCATGTACCGCTTCCCACACGAATTGTCCGGTGGGCAAAAGCAGCGTGTCTGCATCGCGCGCGCGGTGGCGCTGAATCCGAAGCTCCTCGTCCTTGACGAGCCGACATCCGCGCTCGACGTATCGGTGCAGGCGCAGATACTCGAGTTTCTGCGCGAACTGCAGGACAGGCTGGACCTCACCTATCTCTTCATCTCGCATAATTTGGCGGTGGTCCGCCATGTCTGCTCGCGCGTCGCCGTCATGTACATGGGACGCGTCGTCGAAGCGGGGCCGACCGCCGAGGTTTTCGACCAGCCGAACCACCCCTATACGAAAGTGCTTCTCGCCTCCGTACCTGAGCCGATCGCAGGACAGCAGGAAGCGCCGGTGCTCGGCGGCGACGTTCCAAGCCCGATCGCGCTGCCGCCCGGCTGCCCATTCAATCCGCGTTGCCCGAGCAAGATCGGCTCCGTCTGCGAGACCCTGAACCCCGAACTTGTTCCTCTGGGAAATGGCACGACTGGTGTACGGCAGGTCGCCTGCCACCTATTTCCCGCTCAGCTTCGCTAGAGCATGATCCGGAAAAGTGGACACCGGTTTTCCGAAAAGATCATGCTCAAACAAAGGGATAAGAGCATGATGCGCTTCAATCCAATCGCATTATGCTCTAATGTAACATCATCAAATCGCGAATGGATCCCACCTGTATAGGCGGACATTGCCCCTGAAGGACCCGGACCCGGAACCGGGCCCGCGGCTGTTCACCGAGCAGGCGGACATGCTCTACGCGATCTTCGCCGTGTCCCTCATCTCCAACCTCCGGAGGCCCTGGTTTCAGCCGGCAACATGATGATCCTGGCTGTCTTTGTCGAAATGCCGCGACCTGCGACCGGATATTCTCGCCGGCAGGATCGTTATCGATGTCGTGAACTTCCGGGTGCCGACCGGTGGGACCATGGCTGAGTTCGAAGGGCCGCATTCGAGCAACGGAGTTGTCCCGCAATACCTGTCACAAGCGCGCATCGTGCACAGCTTCAACCATATGGGCTACCAGGAGATCGAGGAGGAAGCGGGGCCGCCGGCGCCCCGGACCGGCGCGCACCGGCAATCGCCGGCGACGATGCCGAGGCACGCGCAATGGTCCCCTCCTTCATCGCCGGGTGGGCTATGAGCCCGTCGAAGCTGGCCCGCTCGCGGCCAGCCGCGTCTTCGGCCTCGGTACGTCCGTCTTCCGCGTCACCTTCCGGCAAATTCACTCAGTTTTGCGAAGAAATCCTTCAGGATCGCATCACGGTTGATCCTGTAGACGTAACGCATCAGATGGCGCTCTTTCCCCACGCTCCAGGTCGGGATCTCTGTCAGAATGGGCGTTGGGACGAGGCTGCTTGGGCACCAGTCCGGATTGAGCAGCCAGCCGATCGGAGCCATGTCCCATATCTCTTTAGACCAGCCGACATGATCATTCGAATATTCCTTGTACCGCGCGGCAAGGAAATGGCCTATCTCTCCGAAAGGTTCCACATAGCGCTCGATTTCGGGAACAGTGCTAAGCAAGTGCGAAACCACCCCCCGACACGGCAGAAGCACGACCGGGACGCCACAATCAAACAGGACCTGCGCTCCGCCGATATCCTGGCGGAGGTTGAATTCGTAGGTGTCGGGCCACTCGAGGGAATGGCCGCCAAGCCATACGACGACTACGCGGTCAATGATGTCGGGCGCCTTTAACAGGGCCGAGGCGACATTGCTGATCGCGGCGATCGCGACGACGTAAAGCGGGTCCTCCGGGCTCGATGCGCGGGCCCGGTGGATGAGATCGTCCACCGCCGGAGCACCGCGGGCAACCTTTTCCGGCCCGACATACTCGCTCACCCCGCGCATCACGAAACCGTCGGGAGATCGGTTCATTCTCTCAAGAAGACGCAGGATCTCCTCGTAGCTGAGTTGCATTCCATGGCCGGGGCTGTCGGAACGTCGATTGTGGAAAGGTGCAGCGTAGATCGCTTCGGTCTGGATCCTGTCCGAAGACAGGAGCAATTGAACAATGGCGAACTGGTCGTCGATCTCGTTATACGTATCGGTGTCGAGCACGGCGCGTACCTTGCGGCGGGGAGGCTCGAGCAGCTTCAGGCGCAGCGTTTCATCCATCATCGTCATTTTGCGGTTCCTTCAATCTTCTGGTTGGGCTTTCGAAGCGTTTCGCCCGTCTCTTCGGAAAAAATCTGAATCTGCTGAGGCTGAATATCGAGCCCGATCGGCTGGCCCGGTTGGAGCGAATGCATGCCTTCCAGGACGACGATCATCTGCCGGTCGAGAATTTCGACGCCGAGATGCGTCTGGGAACCAGTCGGCTCGATCTGGCGGACGATGCCGAGGAGACGCGGTGTTTCGGAAATGCGCAAATGCTCGGGCCGCAGGCCAATCTGCACCTTGTCTCCTTCCGCCACTCGCGCCCCCGGCGGCAGCGGCAGGTGGTGCTTGCCGCCCGCGAGCAATGCGAGATCCCCCGAAATCACTGCCGGCAGGAAGTTCATGGCCGGCGATCCGATAAATCCTCCGACGAACCGGTTGGCGGGCGCTGAGTACAATTCCATGGGCGTGCCGAGTTGTTCGATGCGCCCGGCATTCATCACGGCCACCCTGTCGGCCAGCGTCATTGCTTCGATCTGATCATGCGTGACGTAGATCGAGGTCGTACGGACCTTCTGATGCAGCGCCTTGATCTCGGCGCGCATCTGAACGCGCAATTTTGCGTCAAGATTGGAGAGAGGTTCGTCGAAAAGGAAAACACTGGGATTTCTGACGATGGCGCGTCCCATCGCCACACGCTGGCGCTGCCCACCGGAAAGCTGGGACGGGCGCCGATCCAGTATTCCTTCGATTTCGAGCAGCCTTGCCGCGTCTTCGACTCGATGCCGGACCTCCTCTCGCGGGAGCCTGGAGATGCGAAGGTTCAAGGAGATATTTTCGCGCACTGTCATGTGGGGATAGAGCGCGTAATTCTGGAACACCATGGCGATGTTCCGGCGCTTGGGCGATATGTCGTTCACCGAAGCGCCGTCGAACCTGATATCGCCGCCGGTCACGCTTTCCAGGCCTGCGATCATCCTGAGCAATGTGGATTTTCCACAGCCCGACGGGCCGACCAACGCCAGGAGTTCTCCCTGCGAGATGCTTACATCAATGCCGTGCAGCACCTCGGTCGACCCATAGACCTTGCGCAGACTTACGAGGTCCACAGTGCTCATCTGTCCTCCGATCCAATCGCAGATTCCGGAATGCGCCGGATACGATACCCATCATCGCTCTTGTAAATGCACGCGCGTGCAGAATATTCTCTCTTAGTCCTTGGTCAAGCGGCACGCGAGAGAGAATGAACAAGCCAAAGGTGCGGGTGAGGTCGGTGGACGTGGCGAGGCTGGCGGGCGTCAGCCGGTCTGCGGTCTCCCGCACATTCACGCCTGGCACCTATATCTCGTCGAGTACGAAAAAGAAGGTGCTGGAGGCTGCCGAAGCTCTCGGCTACCAACCCAATGCCCTTGCCCGCAGTCTCATCACCAGGCGTACGGGCATCATCGGCATCGTCTCAACCGATCTCGATAATCCTTTTTATGCCGTGCTGCTTCAGGATTTGAGCAGGCGGCTCCAGGGCGAAGGCCTGGCGCCCCTCCTCCTTTTTGGTGACGAGACCAGCACGGACCGGCAGATCACCCAGTTGCTCTCCTATCAGGTCGATGCGCTTATCTTGACCAACGCCACGCTTTCCTCGGCCATGGCCGCACGCTGCGCGAGGGTCGAAAAACCTATCGTCGCGATCAATCGCTACCTGACCCAGGAAGAGATCACTTCTATCACATGCGACAATCGAGGCTCTGCCGCTGCGGTGGCAAATCATTTGGTTTCATTGGGTTGCAGGCGGATCGCCTTTATCGCGGGCAAACCGGACGCGTCGTCGAGCCGGGATCGCGAAGCCGGCTTCCTAAGGCGTCTTGGGGAACTGGGACATTCGGTCGTGGCCGTCGACAGCGGAGACTATCACCATCTCGGCGGGGTCGAGGCGGCGCGCAGGATCCTCAGCGGACCGGCAAGGCCCGATGCGGTCTTTTGTGCAAACGACATGATGGCCTTCGGAGTGATGGATGCGGCCCGTGACGAATTCGGGCTGCGCATACCTGAAGATCTCAAGGTCTGCGGCTTCGACAATTCCATCCTTGCGGGGTGGTCGTCCTACAACCTGACCTCGGTTGACCAGAACGTGGCAGGGATGATCGACGCCGGGGTCGAGCACATCATTGCCTGCATATCGGGCGAACGGCCGTCGACCCGCCATCTTGAAATACCGGGAAGGTTGGTCGTTCGCGAATCGACGGTCCCGCACCCGCGCGACACCGATCGGGATTGACAGCAACGCTCGGTGAATTATTCTGCACACTTGTGCAGATTGGCTGGAATGGGAGGACCTGATGAAGAGAATGATTGGCATTGCGCTGGCATCGCTGGCGGGACTGATGGCGGCGGCGGGCGGCGCACAGGCGGACCAGACGACCCTGAATTTCCTGAGCGCGCAAAAGGATTCGATCGTCGCGCCGATGATCGAGGGCTTCGAAAAGAAATATCCCGACATCCGGGTGGTGCATCAATCGGTGCCCTTCAACGATTTGAACGCAGCGGTGGAATCGCGCATCGCGCAAGGCGATACCAGCATTGATCTGGTGCATGCCGACACCCCGCGCATTCCGGCTTTCGCGTCGCAGGGCTACCTGTTGAAACTCGACGACCGGCGAGCGGCCATAGAAAAGGCGGTGCCCAACAAAGTCGATCTCGAGCAGGTAAGCTGGGACGGCAGCATCTACGCCTACCCCATGTGGACCTCGACCCAATTGCTCTATTACAACAAGGACCTGCTCAAGAAGGCCGGCATCGACATGCCGAGCGCGGATCCGTCGAAACGGCTCACCTGGAAACAGCTCCTCGACATGGCCAAGAAGGCCCAGGAGGCCGGCGCCAAATGGGGCGTCACCTTCCAGCAGGTGGACCGCTACTACCAGCTTCAGATGCTCTTTGAATCGAAGGGTGCCGGACCCGGTCTTACCGGCGAAGGACTGCTCACGCCGGCGGTCAACACCGCCCCGTGGGTGGAAGTAGGCAAATGGTACGGCGATCTCTACAAGGATGGCCTGGCGCCGCGCGGCGTCACCCCCGAGCAGACGGACGAACTCTTCATCAATGGCCAGGTGGCGTTCATAATCGGCGGTCCATGGGCGATCAGCCGTTATGACGGTAATTCCGATCTCCACTACGCCGTCGCGCCGGTTCCCTATTTCGAAGGAGGCAAGCCGGTGACGCCGACGGGCTCGTGGGCGATAGCGATCAATCCGCACTCCCAGAAGATCGACGCGGCCCGCAAGTTCGCGGAATATGTCTCGCTGGATCCCGAAGGTGCCGCACTGTCGGTCAAGACAAATCCGCTGCCGCCGGTGAATGCCGAAGCTTACAAGATCTACGCCGAAGGCATGAAAAAGCTGACCGACAGGATCGGCCCCGTCATCGACATCATCTCCTATGAGACGCAAAATACCGCCATTGGCCGGCCTCGCACCCGGGGCTACGTCACCTTCGAGACGGTCATGAACCGTGCGTTCAGCGATATTCGCAACGGCGCCGATGCCAAGACCACTCTCGATGGGGCGGAACAGCAACTCAAGCGCGCACTCGCCCGGATCAAGTAAGGCCCAATGTCGGGGGGCGGGCAATCCGCCCCCGGACAAACCAGCTCACAAGCGCCATGTCACGGACAACCCGCCTCCTCGTTGCCTTCTGTTTTTTGCTGCCGGCGGTCCTGTGCGTGTTCCTCCTGCGCCTGTGGCCCGCCGGACTGGCATTGCGAAATTCGTTGATTGCGCCCGGAGACGGCGGCTATTCCCTGGAGAATTACAGGTACATCTTCACCGATCCGGACTTCCTGAACAGCCTCAAGGTAACGCTTGTCTATTCGGTGATCGTAAACCCGCTCCAGATCGGGATCGCCTTGGCATTGGCCCTCCTGGTGAATGCAAAGGGACCGCTCATCGGGTTCTCGCGCACGCTTATCCTGCTTCCGGTTGCTATCCCCCAAAGCGTCTCCGCGGTGGTCTGGGGCGTCGCACTGCGCCCCGACGGCCAGATAAACGCCATACTGGTAGCGCTGGGCATCGAGCCGCAACGCTTTCTGACATCGCCCAACCAGGCGCTGATGTCGATCATGCTTATCGTGAGTTGGATCGGCGTCGGCTACTGGATGACTTTCATCCTTGCCGGCCTGCAGGACATTCCAAAGGCCCTGTACGAAGCCGTCGTCATCGACGGCGCAAACCGCTGGCAGCAATTCTGGTACGTCACGCTGCCTCAATTGCGGCGGCCGCTGACCTTCGTGCTGGTGGCCGATACGGTTGCGAATTTCCTTGTCTTCGCGCCCGTTCAGATCCTGACGGCGGGGGGGCCTGAAGGCTCGACGAACCTGATCATGAACGACATCTACACCAAGGCATTCGTGATCAGCGATCCCGAAAGCGCGGCTGCAACAACCATCGTCCTGGTATCGGCGGTGCTGATTGTCGTGACCCTGCAATTTCACTTGATGAGCCGCGGAGAGGATCGGTGAACGAGCACTCATCGGCACTTCGCTATGCGGCAATCATCCTTGCCGCGCTGGTGTTTTTCATGCCGCTTTGGTGGGTCGCCATCAGCGCGCTGCGGCCAGCCGACGAGATATTCCGCTATATCTCTCCCCTCAGCCTCCAAAGCTTCTGGCCGGAGCACTGGACCCTCACGAACATCGTCGGCCTGTGGGAAGGAAGCTTCCGGCGGGCGATCCTGAACTCGCTCTTCGTCTCCGCCGTGACGGTCATCGTCGGCCTCGCCATCTGTTCGATGGCTGCATTCGCGCTTGCGGTGATCGATTTTCCCCTGCGAAACGCCGTCTTCATGACCATGGTAGTCAGTTTCCTGATACCGTTCGATGCGATCGCAGTGCCGCTGTTCGGTATCATGCGGGACCTGCGCCTGCAGAATACCTATACCGGGCTTATTCTTCCGGGCATCGGCAACGGATTGGCCGTATTCCTGCTTCGACAATTCTTCCTGGGCATCCCGAAGGAATTGCGCGAGGCCGGCTTCGTGGACGGGATGGGCTGGTTCGGCATCTATTGGCGCATCTATCTGCCCCTCTCGGGGCCCGCGATGATCAGCGCCGCGCTGATCCTTTTCGTGTTTCAGTGGCAGGCATATCTTTGGCCCCTGCTGATCGCGCCTGCGCCACAATTCAAGGTGGCTGCTGTGGCGATCGCGCAATTTTCCGGGCAGTACGATGTCAATTTCGGCCTGATATTCGCCGCAGCCCTGTTTATTTCCGTCATACCGATGGTGATCCTGACGATATTGCAGCGGTTCTACTCGGCGTCGGTGGCGAGTTCGGGCGGAAAGGAATAGACGCGTGCGAGCCTTTTCCCGGCAGAGTGACGAGTCCGGGTCAACGCGGTGAAGTCGGGATTCCGGCGAGTGAGTTCGCCAGGAGACATCACGTGGAGGCTTGCGCCAGCAGGCCTCCAAAGCCCTTTAGGCCATGTCGATAGCCCGCGAGCTTGAGTGCATGCCAAAGCGTCACTTGCGATGTCGAGAGCACAGGCTTTCCCAGCTCCTTCTCAAGTTCCTGCAGAACTCCCATCGACTGCCAGTTGGTGCACGCCAATACGACCGCCTCGGCTTCGCATGTATCGACGGCGCGGACCGCATCGATCGCTGTTTGCGGTCCGAGGCGGCCGACCTGCAAATTGTCGACCATCCCCAGGCCGCTCGAGGCGACGATTTCGAAGCCGTTGTCGCCGAGGAACTTTATGGCGATATCATTCACCTCGGATTTGAACGCGGTCGACAGCGCCAGCTTCTTCAGCCCCAATGCGGTCAGGGCCGCCAGGAGCGCGGTGGAAGTAGTCGTCGCGGGCTTGCCGGACGCCTTCGAAAGCCGGGCAATCAATTCCCGATCATAGCCTTTACCACGCAAAAAGCTTGGGGCGGTCGCGCCCAGAACAACGACGTCGACATCCGCCGAAGCCAGATATCCGGCTTCCCGATCGATATCCTCGATCAGTCTCGCGATCGAGGCAGGCTCGATCTTCGTTAGGTAGCAGCGCGCCACGTGCAGTGTCACATCCGACGGCAAGGCCCTGTAGAACTCCACCTCGACCGTCGAGTTGGACGAAGGTACCAACAACCCGATGCGTTTTGATACCTGGGACGAATGGTCAGACATGGCGGTTCCGTTCGAATGTGAGCTAGAGGATCTGGTTCAGAAATTCGCGCGTGCGCTCATGGCGCGGCGAAGCGAAGAATTCATCGGGCGGGGCGGCTTCAAGGATCCTGCCGTGATCGGTGAAATAGACCTTTTGGGCGACTTCACGGGCAAATCCCATTTCATGGGTGACGATCAGGCACGTGATGCCCTCCTCCGCCAGTTCCCGAATGGTAACGAGAACCTCCTTGACGGTTTCAGGATCGAGGGCAGCGGTGACCTCGTCGAACAGCATGACGCGGGGACTCATCGCAAGAGACCTCGCAATCGCCACCCTTTGCTGTTGTCCCCCGGACAGTTCCCCCGGATAGGCCGTCTCCTTGCCTTCCAGCCGTACTTTCCTCAGAAGTTCGCGGGCATGGGCCTCGGTCGAAGCACGGTCCTGTTTGAGCACGTGGACGGGCGCCATCATGACGTTCTGCAACGCGGTGCGATGCGGGAAGAGGTTATATTGCTGAAACACCATGCCCACCTTGCGGCGAAGCGCCAACTTGTCGAGCTTTGATGCGGTGACGTCCTCTCCGTCGACCGTGATCGAGCCCTTGTCGACAGTCACAAGCGCATTGACGCAGCGAAGAAGCGTCGACTTTCCCGAGCCGGACGGGCCGATGATGCAGACCGTCTGCCCCCGTGGCACCTCCATCGAGACACCCTTCAGGACCTCAGCAGCCCCAAAGGATTTGTGGATGTCGGTTATGCGGACGATAGGAGGGGTCTCCTGGCTCATGCGGCACTCAACTCCTTACCGCGTAGCGGCGTTCAAGTCGGATCGTCCATGCCGATATCGGGTAGGCATAGATGAAAAACAGTGCGAGCAGATAAAGGTAGAACGGGGTAAGCATATCGGGACGCCCGACCGCCGTAATTGCCGCACGGGTGAACGTCAGGCCTTCGTTGACCCCAAGAACGGACGCCAGCGGCGTCGCCATGATCATGATCGCATACGCGTTCATCCATGGTGGCAACATCCGCTTGAGGCATTGAGGAAGGATGATCATCCGGATTGTCTGCCATCGCGAGAAGGCAAGGGTCTCGGCGGCCTCCCATTGGGTGGATGGGATCGAAGCGAACGCGCCCCTGACGATCTCGGATACATAGGCCGTCTTCGACAGCGACAGGCCGAGGATCGCCTTGGCCCATGCCGGGAACGGCACTTCGAACGGCCCGATCTGCACCTGAAAAGGCAAGAGGTACATGCAGAAGAAGAGCAGCACCAGGGTCGGTGAATTGCGAAAGAACTCGGTGACGAGCCACGAGATGCGTTTGACCCAAACCGTCTGGGCGCATTGTCCGATGCCGAGCGCCCCGCCGGCCAGTGTCCCGAGCACGACCGCAACGAGGCTCATGGCCACATTCAGGCAGAAACCCTTGAAGATCAAAGGCGCCCATTGCGCCAGGATATCGAGCCAGCCTCGTTCGGCCGGCGCGGCCAGCGCTGCGTGAAGCGGCACCAGGAGCGCGAATCCGAGGCTCATCATGAAGAGTGTCGCCATCCACGCCTGAGACTTTGACGACGTCGAACCGACAACTTTGTGGGCCACGTCCAATTTCATGCTCCCTCGCTGTAGCCGGGAATGCGGAGATAGGCTTCAAGCCTGTGCATCGCGTAAACCAGCAGCCCGACAAGGAAGACATAGAAAAACAGGATCACGAACATCATTTCGGTGACGTTCAGTTGCTCGCTCCATATCTCGGAAGAGACGTAAAGGACCTCGGGGACGGCGATCACGTAGGCGAGCGACGTCGATTTGACGAGGCTCGCCAGGTTGTTAGCCAGGGACGGCAGCGTGAAGCGCACCGCGAGCGGAAGCACGATATAAAAATAGATCTGGTATTTTCGGTAGCCAAGCGCTTCCGCCGCCTGGATCGTTGCTTCCGGAACCGCTTCGATGCTGGCCCTGAAATTCTCTATGTTGAAACTGCCATAGTAGAACGACAATGAGATTATTGCCCACGACAAGTTGCTGAGACGGAACACACCGCTGGCCGTGTGGAAGGTGAAAAAGTGACCGACCACGAAGAAAAAGAAAAAGAGCTGCACGATCGGCGGCGTATTGCGAAACAGGGCGATATAGGCGCGGACCAACGCGTTGGTGATCCGGAACCGCGAGCCTTGGAGCCATGCGCCAATCACGCCGATCGCTATGGAGATGACGATGCAGATCAAGGCCAGCTCCAGCGTGAGCTGGATGCCGGCCAGGAATCTACCGCGATCGTAGGAATCGTAGATGAACGACAGATTGATTCCAGTAGTGTCGTAAAGACCGTGGAACCATTTCGCTATCGTATTCATCAGCTATCGCTAGTTCGACAGTTTCTTGTGTTCTTCCTCAAGATACGAATTTGGGGGAACGCCCCATTTCGCATTCAGATCGATGAGATATCCTGATTTGTGCCAGTTGGTCACGATCTCGGAGAGAGCTTTGCCAAACGCGCTGTCGGCTTCTCCCTTGCGTACGCCGATCGAATGATACTGCCGGTCTTCGCTGGCGAGAGGCACTTCGTAGTCCTTCCACTGAGGTTCCTTGGCGGCCATTTCCAACAGGAGGTCATTATAGACGAAGGCCACGCAATTCCCGGCGCGAAGTGCCGCATATCCCTCTTCGATGGTCGGAAGAGACATGGCCTTGGCGCCATAGGTCTTCTCGATCCATTTGTTGTAGACGCTGCCTTGCTGGCCGCAGACCGGCTTTCCGGTGAGATCCTTCCATTCCTTGAGCTTGGCGCTCTTGGGCGCCAGCACGTTGGTGGCCGCGGAATAGTAATGCGGCTGGATCATATCGATCGCCCTGCGCCGCTCCTTGGTGTCGTACATGGTCGCGATGAGCATATCGACGCGACCCTGATTGAGGAACTCGATGCGGTTCGAACTTTGAACCACGACGACCTGCAACTTCACGCCAAGTTGTTTTGCCACGTCCCCTGCCAGATCGACCTCCATGCCGATCGGCTTGCCCTGCGGATCGAGATATCCCCAGGGACGCGAGTCGCCCTTGACGCCGACCACAAGAGTGCCTTTGGCCTTGACATCCGAAAGTTCGTCCGCATGCGCAAAGCTCAGCGCAGCGGTTCCGAGCATCGCCACGGATATGGTCGCGACGACGCATTTGAGAATGACGCTTTTCATTTCTACCTCCCTGACTGATCAATTTCCTGGCAAGGGTCGTCCCTTGAGTCCAGTAGTCGTAAATCCGACGAACATGGCGGTCAGCCTGGCCGTGCCGACGGACATGGTTGTTGACGCAACAAGCATGCCAGCCTGACCATCCCCTCGGATGCTCCCGCCGCCTCCCGTGCCATAGGCTATCCGAGCCACGCCAACCTGTATACTGTATACGGCGATCCAGTGGATTGAGAGAGGGTAAAATGCCGCGGCGATCGGTGGAGTGTAGTTGAAGTGGACAAAGTGTCGTCCCGGTCGGCAATCGTGGTGCGCAGGCGGCGCGGGCAAATCGGCGGGGAAACGGTGCGATTTCGCAGCCGGACGCCGACTGACGGAAATCTTCCGATGGCACGGCATTTGCGTTTACACGATTGCGGGAGCGCGCGACGGGTCACGCCGAAACCCCTAACCTGTGTTTGGACCCATGCCCGCGGAAAGTCGGACGATAATCGTGAACAGCAGTAATCCTCAGCATGACCTGGTCATTATCGGCGGAGGCCTTGCAGGTCTCACCGCGGGGGTCCGTGCGGTCGAACTCGGCCTGCGAACCGTCCTGCTGGAAAAAGGAGACGGCGAGGACTACCCGTGCAATTCCCGCCAGTCGGGTGGCATTCTTCATATCCTCTTTCACGATCCTTTTCGGCCCGCGCGGGAACTGGCGGATATTATTGCCAAGGCAACGGACGGCGAGGCGAGGCCCGAACTCTCGGCCGTCCTTGCCGAAAACGGCGCCAGACTGATTTCATGGTTACAAAATAAGGGTGCGCGCTTCATGCGCTTCAACCCCCAGGAGGGCTATCGCTGGTGCATGGCGCCGCCGCGCGCGCTTCGGGCAGGGATCGACTGGAAGGGCCGGGGCCCGGATGTCGTTCTCCGTCTTCTTGCGCAGGAATTTGCCGAAAGGGGCGGTACGCTTCGTCTCGGGACCCGTGCGACCAGCCTGATCATGGAAAGCGGAGCGTGCGTGGGCGTCCGTGCGACGGGTGCCGGCGGAGAAGAACAGTGGCGCGCTCGGTATTGCCTCATCGCCGATGGCGGGTTCCAGGCCGACCCCGAATTGTTCAGAGCCCATATCGGCCCGGGGTTCGACGCCGTCTTCCAGCGCGGCGCGCGAACGGGAATGGGCGACGGGCTCAAGATGGCCACAGCCGTGGGTGCCGCGCTGACGGATACGAACCGTTTCTACGGGCATCTGCTTTGCGCGGACGCACGCGACAATGACGATGTCTGGCCCTATCCGGAGCTTGATGCCATCGCGACCGCGGGGTTCGTCGTGGACCAGACCGGCCGACGCGTCGCCGACGAAGGGCGCAGCGGCGTCTATCTGGCCAACGCCCTCGCGGTGCTGCCCGCTTCCAGCAGGTTTCACGTCATTTTCGACAGCGCGATCTGGGATGGCCCCGGCAAATCCGCGCGGATTCCCGCCAACCCGCTGCTGGAGCGTGCAGGCGGCACCGTCGTGCGCGCTCAAACGCTGGAAGAACTGGCGGTCAAGATCGGGGTCGCCCCTGGAGAACTGCGCAAGACGGCGGAAGAATATCATGCCGCCCTCGACAGCGGCGCACTGGATGGGCTGCCGGTCGCGCGATCCCGGCGCATCGAGCCCCACGCAATCGTGCAGCCGCCTTTCATGGCCATCCCGGCAATCCCCGGCATCACCTATACGATGGGCGGACTTGCGATTGACGCGCATGCCCAGGTCCTCGACGGGAACGGTGAACCCATCAAGGGGCTGCTGGCGGCCGGCGCGGCTACGGGCGGGCTGGAGGGCGGCCGCAACGCGACCTACATCGGAGGCCTGATCAAGGCCGGCTCCTTTGGCCTTGTCGCGGCGGAAAGGGCCGCCGAATTCAGAGATCCCGCCGAACGGGACACTGTTTCTTCGCCTGCCGCGGCGACCGAGAGGGGCGATGCCCGAGGGACCGTGCCGCACGGGCTCGATCGATTTCCGATGCTGCGTGCCACACTCCGATACGGCAACGCCGCAGCCTTGATCTGCGGAATCCTCGCCGCGGCACTGGTGTTGTGGACATCATGGCCTTCGCTGGGTGCGGCCCATATCGTACTCGCGGCCGCATTGGCGCTCGCCGTCGCCATAGCTGTACGCAGCTATACGGAGCTCGTGAGGATGATCACGGAGTTCCTTATCCCCGATTAGGCACCCGTTTCGAAAGGCGGAGCTGCAAGGCACTCGCAATCTCCTGGAAGGCTGGCACTCCCAGGGTTGCGTTCAGGCAAGAAGGCGAGTATCCAGTATACAGAATACGAAACAACAGGAGCGAAACGTGGACGGTGCATGGATCGGGATAGATACGGGTGGAACGTTCACCGACCTCACGCTGGCGATAGTGCCCAACGGCGGCTATTGGTTCCACAAAGTGCCGACGACGCCGGATGACGCTTCCATCGGCATCCTGAAAGGCATCGACGAACTGCTCGATCTTGCAAAGGTAGAGGCGGGGCGCGTGGCCTTTATCTGCCACGGCACTACTTTGGCCACGAACGCGATCCTCGAAGGCAAATGGGCCCGCACCGGATTGATCACCACCGGAGGGTTTCGGGACATACTGGATCTGGCCCGGCAGCGCCGGCCAAACTTCTTCAACCTGGACATCGCCAAGCCGACGCCCCCCGCCCTCAGGGCCGATCGCCACGAGGTGCCGGAGCGCATGGCCGCCGACGGAGAGGTCATCACGCCGCTCGACAAGGACGCCGTGGAGGACGCCGTAAGCAAATTGCGCCAAGCCGGGTGCGACGCGGTGGCGATCTGTTTCCTTCACTCCTATGCAAATCACGAACATGAACGGCAGGCGGCGGACATCGTCCGGGAAATCTGGCCGGAGGCCTATTTGAGCACATCGGCGGACGTGCTTTCCGAGTTCCGGGAATATGAACGGTTCGCCACGACGGTGGTAAATGCCAGCCTCCTGCCTGTCATCGACCACTATCTCGACCGGTTTGAAAAGGGCGTTGAACAACTCGGCATAGGCGCTGCGCCCCGGATCATGCAGTCGAATGGCGGGGCGGTCTCTCCCGTTTCCGTGCGCGCCAAGCCGGTCAATACTTTTTTCTCGGGTCCGGCGGGCGGCATTATCGGTGCCGCCCAGCTTGGCGTCGAGGCCGGCTGCCCCGATATCATCACGCTGGACATGGGCGGCACCTCCACCGACGTTGCCCTGATCAGACACGGTGTCCCCGGCAAGAAGGACGCGCGGGAGATGGGCGGCTTTCCGGTCCGCACCCGTACGCTCGACATCCACACCATCGGCGCCGGCGGCGGCAGCCTTGCATGGATCGATCCGGGCGGCTTGCTGAAAGTAGGCCCTCGCAGCGCCGGATCGAAGCCGGGTCCGGCGTCCTACGGCCGCGGCGGCACATTGCCGACGGCCACCGACGCCAACATGGTTCTGGGGCGGCTGAATCAGAAAGCGCTGCTCGGCGGCCGAATGCCCGTCTATCCGGAGCTTGGCCGCAAGGCGATCGAAGAGCATCTGTGCGGCAAGCTCGCAATGAGCCTGGAACGCGCGGCAGCCGGCGTCCTTGAGATCATCAACGTGAACATGATGGGCGCCGTGCGCGTGATCTCGGTCGAGCAGGGAGAAGACCCCCGGCGTTTCGCGCTGATGCCATTCGGGGGCGCGGGGCCCCTACATGTGTGCGACATCGCCCGGATCATGGATATCCAGGACGTATTCGTTCCGCAGCGGCCCGGAATCCTCTCTTCGCTCGGCCTGCTTCATGCCGACACGCAAGGGGATTTCAGCCTGACCAGGCTGGTCAGCGCAGGCGAAGAATCGCTTGGGAAGCTGAATGAGGCGATTTCGCAACTGAAGGAACGCGGTCGCGCATGGTTGAATATGGAGCGTCTGGAGGCCGCCGACGCCATCTATGGCTGGGCGGTGGATCTCCGCTATCTCGGGCAGAACTTTGAACTCAGCGCCGCACTCAAATCGGATCATATCGACCCGGCGGAGTTGCGCAGGCTGATCGAAGGCTTCCACGTCGCGCACGAGCAGGCCTATGGCTATCGCATGACCGACCGGCCGGTGGAGGTGGTGAACGTGCGCCTCAATGTGAACGTCCCGCGCCCGGTCCCGCCTTCACTTTCGGCGAGCGGCGGAGGCAGCTTGAGCGCCGCCAGGATCGAAACCCGCCCGGTCTGGTTTCATGACACCGGCTTCGTGGAGACGCCCGTCTACGATCGCGCCGGGATACCGCTGGAGGCGGAATTCAGCGGCCCTGCCATAGTCGAGCAGATGGACGCCACCACGGTCATCCCGTCGGGTGCGAAAGTGAAGAACGACCGTTTCGGCAATCTCATGATCCGCATCCCCTCGACGACCGGTGCGGGAGAGAAAGAATGAACATGAAAATCGACGCAATCACCGCCGAGGTCGTGTCCCGGCATCTGTTCTCGATCTCCGAGGAGATGGGCGCGACGCTGATCCGGGCTTCTTTCTCGCCGAACATCAAGGAGCGCGCCGACTGCTCGACGGCGCTGTTCGACCGCGAAGGCCGCGTGATCGCGCAGGCCCAGCGTGTACCGATCCACCTCGGTTCCATGATCGGGGCGGTCAGCTCTATCCGCGAACGCTTCGATGAGGCTGAGATAAGAGCTGGCGATATGTTCGTCGCCAACGATCCTTACAGCGGCGGCGGCTCTCATCTGCCGGACATCAATGTGATCGCTCCCGTCTTCTGGCGAGACCAGTTGGTGGCGTATGTGGCGAACATCGCCCACCATGCGGATGTCGGCGGCATGGTTCCCGGAAGCGAGGCGGCGGTCTGCCGTTCCATTTTCCAGGAAGGCCTCCGCATACCCCCGGTCCGTATCATGCGCGACGGCGTACCGATCAAGGATGTTGTCGACATCATCCTGCTCAATTCGCGTACACCCGACGAGCGGGCAGGCGATCTCAATGCTCAGTTCGCTTCAAACCTGACCGGGATACGCGGCGTACTGGCGCTGTTCGACCGATATGGGGAAACGACCCCGGCTGCGATCGCCGCCTATCTCGACTACACCAAGCGGCGTTTCATATCGGCGATCAACGGTATCAAGCCGGGCATATACAGGTCGGAGGATTTCCTCGATGGCGAGGCGCCGGGGGAGGCGGCTCGCCTTGCCTTGTCCCTCGCTGTCGGCGAAGGGAAGCTGGAATTTGATTTCGATGGATCCGCTCCGCAGCTGAGTTGGGCCCGCAATATCCCCAACCAGGCCCTGATCGCGACGATCTACACTGTCACGAAGAGCCTTCTTGATCCCGACGTGCCTGCCAACGCAGGTTATTTCGAGACGATTCATGTCCGGGCGCCTAAAGGGTCGGTGGTCCAGCCTGTCGCGCCGGCGCCGGTGGGTTGCCGCTCCATCTCCTGCGGGGTGCTCGGCGACATGATCGCGGCGGCCCTGTCACAGGCGATGCCCGGAAAGGCGATCGCGGGCAGCGGCCCCCACCACCTTGCGGTGTTTGCCGGCCCCGGTTTCGACAACGATTCCTATTTCGTCGATTACGAAACGATCGCCGGTGGAATGGGCGCGCGGGCCTACAGGGACGGCATGGACGCCGTGCGCGTTCACGCGTCGGGGGCATCCAATCTTCCCATCGAGACGCTCGAACATGCCTATCCGCTGCGCATCGAACGCTATGCGCTGCGCGACCACTCGGGTGGAGCCGGCAAGTATCGCGGCGGCACCGGCGTGATCCGGGACTATCGTGCGCTGGTCGACGGGGTCCGCGTGTCGCTTTCAGCGGAGCGGCAACATGTGCCCGCACCCGGCCTGGGCGGCGGCGGGAACGGTCAGGTGGGCCAGTTCGTGCTCAATCCGGGCCGGCCCGACGAACGCGTGCTCCTTTCCGCGGAGGCGGACGTGGCGTTGCCGAGGGGAACGGTACTGTCCATCCGGACTCCGGGCGGCGGCGCCTGCGGTCCCTCCTCGGAGCGCGATGCGGCCGCGCTGGCGCGAGACGTGCAGGAAGGGCGTGGCCCTTCCGATAGTGCGGCAGGCGAAACCTCGGTGGCGTAGAGCAGTCATGGACAGCTCGATACAAGCGATCCGGTCGCAATATCCCGGAACCGAGAAATGGACTTATCTCGACGTGGCGGCCCGAGGGCTCGTCTCGCGCGCGGTCAAGGGCGCCGCGGAGCAGTATCTCGAACAGCGTATGCTCGACGGGGGCAACAAGCCCTGGATGTTCGAGCGGGTCGAGTCGGCACGGAGCCTTCTTGCCCAACTGGTTCACGCTTCGCCTGACGAAATAGCCTTCACCCGTAACGTTTCCGACGGGATCAATGCCATCGCACAGGCGCTTCCCTGGCAGGCCGGGGACAATGTGGTCATTTGCGAAGCGCTGGAGCACCCCGCCAACATCTTTCCATGGCACAGCCTGGCGCGGGCGCGGGGCATCGAGATAAAGACGGTGGAGCCCGACAACGGCGCGGTCCCCCTCGAGCGGGTCCTCGACGCGATAGACAGGAAGACGCGGGTCGTCACGCTCTCGACCGTTTCCTTCTCGCCTGGATTCCGCTTCCCGGTCGCCGATCTCGGCCGTCATTGCCGGGAGCGCGGCGTTCTTCTAATCGTCGATGCCGCGCAGGCCATCGGCATTCTCGACACGGACGTGCGGGAACTGAAGATCGACGCGCTTGCGGCATCGACCCAAAAGGGATTGATGGCCCTCTATGGCGCCGGCTTCCTCTATGTGCGGCGTGAACTGGCCGAGCAACTGACCCCTCTCTACCTGTCACGCATGGGCGTAAAAACATCGTCCGGGCATGAAGCCTCAAGCGGCGATTTGCTTGATTACAAGCTTGCCGACGCGGCAAGACGTTTCGACGTCGGCAATTTCAACTACATTGCTGCAATCGCACTTGAGCGCTCGCTCGAAACCATACTGGGTATAGGTGCCGCCAAAATCGAGAAGCATGTTTGCGAGCTGGCGGCCCGCCTTGCCGATGGTCTGGCGGAATGCGGCTTTCCGGTCTTCAGGTGGCCCGACGACAGCGCGTGCTCCCATATCGTCTCCATCGGCCGCGAATTGTCGGACGAGCACGATGCGACGCATGATGCCGAAATGGTCCGCTTTCACGAACACCTCACTGCCAATGGCGTGCGACTGACGATACGCCGCGGCATGCTGCGCTTTTCGTTCCACCTCTATAATAATGATGCGGACGTGCGAAAGGTTCTGGAACTGGCGCGAAAATTCTAGAGCGCGATGCGATCGGATTGAATCGCATCACGCACTTATCTCTTTGTTTGAGCATGATCTTTTCGGAAAACCGGTGCCCACTTTTCCGGATCATGCTCTAACGCATGTCTCCCAAAAGCGGGAACGGTATCAGCGCGCGATCGCCTTCAGCTTTTCGAGCAGCGGGGCCGGGATCGCGATGCCTTCCCGAGAATTGCGTTTGAAGGCGTTCATTTCCATCTCGCCCGGTACCAGCACCGGATGGGCGGGGTCGGTCGCGGGCGTGTCTTTCAGGATGCCGACGAAATCCTGCATGGCAGCCCCGAGCCAGGCCTGGCTGCCAAGGCGCCCGGTATCGATACACAGAAAAAAGTGGCCGAGATTTTGGGGATCCTGGGGAGAATCGACCCAGGAACTCACATGCGTCAGGTAGGCCGCATCCGACAGAAGGCCAGTCAAGAGGTCGACCATCAACGCAAGCCCGTATCCCTTGTAGCCACCGAAGGGAAGGAGAAAACCCTCCAGGGCCTCGTGAGGGCTTGCGGTCGGCTGCCCCTCCCTGTCGGTGGCCCAGGTCGGGGGAATGGCCTGCCCGCTCGCCGCTGCCCGGCGAATCTTGGCGCGGGCCACGACGCTCATCGCCATGTCGAGAATGACAGGATCGCCTTTGGGATTGGGAACGCCGATGCCAAGCGGATTGTTTCCCAGACGCGCGCCCCGGCCGCCGGTGGGCGCGATGGTCGTCGTCGCATTGCTTGCGACGATCGACGCGAAGCCTTGTTGGGTGGCGAGATAGGTGTAGGGGATGGTAGGCCCGAAATGGTTGCTGCCCCGGACGAAGGCGGCGGCCAGGCCGGTCTGGCGCGCGGCCGCAAGGCACGCCCGCAATGCCTTTTGACCCACTACCGGGCCGAGGCCGTTGTTGCCGTCGACCCGGAGAAGCGCCGGGGCGACGGTTTCGATCGTCACCGCCGCCGCGGGATCGACGCCCCCGGTGCGCATCCGGTCGACGTAGGATGGCAGCCTTTCGACGCCATGCGTGGATATCCCGAAAAGATCGGCGAGCACGAGGATTTCGGCTGCTTCTCCGGCATCTTCAAGGCCCAGCCCATTTGCGTGCAGGACCCGGGTCGCGAGTGCAAGAAGTTCCTCGCGGCTCAATCGCCCCAAAGCGTTTGCAGGTTCTCCCGAAGCCATCTTCGACGCCTCCCTATGCGCCAAGCCGCCCGGCAACCGTCGCGGCAAAGGCCTGCGTGCCGTACTCTCCTCCGAGGTCGCGAGTACGCGCCGCGCCGCTCGAGATAGTGTCGTCCAACGCCTTTTCGATGGCGGTGCCGGCGGCCGTGAATCGGGTGTCGCCGTGGCTGTCGCCCAGCCACGTCATCAACATCGCGGCGGAGCCGATCAAGGACGAGGGATTGGCAATGTCACGACCGGCGATATCGGGCGCCGAACCGTGCTGGGCCTGGGCCACCGCGTGTTTCGTTCCGACGTTGAGCGATGCGGCGAGCCCGAGACTGCCCGACAATTCCGAAGCCTGGTCGGACAGGATATCGCCGAACATGTTGGTGGTGACGATCACATCGAAGCGGCCGGCATCGCGAACCAGAAGGGCGGCCATCGAATCGACGAGCTGCTCGTTGTATTCGATATCCGGATAACGCGCGGCGACCTCGCGCGCGCATTCGAGGAACAGGCCGTCGGAGAGGCGCAATACGTTGCCCTTGTGCACGCAGGTGACTTTCTTTCGAGGGCGCGCCCGGGCCTGGGCAAACGCCATCTCCACGATGCGCGTCGACCCCGTGCGGCTGACCTTCCGGATCGAGAGCGCGAGGTCTGGCGTCGGCATGATCTCGCCCGGCCCCATATGCATCGAGCGGTCGGAATAGAAGCCTTCCGTGTTTTCGCGCACGATGACGATATCGAATTCCTTGCCGCATGGCGGCGGAAAGGCCGGCCGTGTCCGGGCCGGGCGGATATTGCCGTAGAGATCGAGCGACTTGCGCAATATGCCGGAGGGGTTGACGCCGCCTTCCGCGGCCGGCGGATAGGAATTGTGCGAGATCGGCCCGAGGATCACGCCCTGGCTGTTGCGGGCCGCCTCGAGCGATTCCGGCGGCATGGTCGTGCCATGCGCCTGAAGAGCGGAAAGGCCGATCGGCACGCTGTCGAAGGCGAGATCAAGGCCAAACTTCCTGTCCGCCTGCCTGAGAACCGAAAGGGTGGCCCTGACGATTTCCGGCCCTATGCCGTCGCCTTCCATCACGAGAATGTTCATGCGCATATCCGGGGTCACGCTCTTGTGTCCCCGCCTTTCATCACCGCCCCATGCTCTAGCACGATAGCATTTTGGATGTCAAAAATGCAATTCTACGGGCCTTGCCGTCAATCGAAACCGTAGAGGCGGGCCGGGTTGTCCACCAGGATCTTTCGGCGGATCGCGGGGTCTTCCGCCCAGCTTGGCAGGAGATCGAGAAGCTTGCCGTCATCGAGGGGCCGGTATTCGGTCAGCGGCGCTTCCCCGATACTGGCATTGGGATGCTTGCCGGTATGCGGCCAATCCGTTCCCCAGACGACCCGGTCCGGATTCGCTTCTATGAGCGCCCTGGCGATGGGTCCGGCGTCGGAATATCCCGGCGCCGTTTCCGATACTCTGTAGACGCCTGAAATCTTGACCCACGAACCACCGGCGACAAGATCCAGGAGCGGCCGGAAGCCCGGTTGCCGCGGGCCGAGATGCGCCTTTGCCATGCCCATATGGTCGATGACGACCGGAACGCCTATCGACTGCAGGGTGGGCGCAAGCTCGGCCACGGCCTCCAGTGCGGCGAACAATTGTATATGCCAGCCCAGGGGCGCGGCGCGCTCCGCCGTCTCCCGAAGCACGCCCTCGATCTCCCGCGCGGAACGTATGCCCACCGAGTGCGCGTTGACACGCACGCCGCGCACGCCGGCCTTGTCCATCGACCGGATGGCATCGTCGGTCGTTTCGTGGTCGATCATGGCGACGCCTCGTGCGACCGGCCCCGCCTCCTTCAGCGCTTCCAGAAGACAGGCGTTGTCCGTACCGTAAGCGCTTCCCTGGACGAAGATATTCCTTTCAAGCCCAAGCGTTCGCGTCATTTCCCGATAGGCGCGCAAGCTGGCTTCGGGTGGAGTGTAGCTGCGGTCGGCGGCAAACGGATACCGGTCGGCGGTTCCGAAGATATGCATATGGCAATCGCACGCTCCGGCGGGCATATCAAAGCCGGGTCTGCTATGATTGGTGTTCATTTTAGCTGCTTCCGTTCAATCCTCGCGCTGGCCCTTTGCCAGCCTGCGCATGTTTTCGAGTACCTCGAGGAGATGTTCCCGCATCGTCTCGGCTGCCTGCGCATTCCGCCCCTCCGCCAGGAAGTCGAGGATGCGGATATGCGCCTTTACCTGCAGGTAGTAGCGTTCCCGATTGGCCATGGTCTGATAGGTGATTAGCCGGCGCATCCGGTTTATCCGCTGCAGCGCCTCCAGAAAGAACGAATTGCCCGACGCCCGAGCCAGCATCTCGTGAAACTGGACACCCCGTTCGTAGAGAACGTCAGGCGGCATCGCGTCGATGCCTCCGTCCAGGAGTTCGCTTTCTCTTTCTCGCGCTTCCCGCGACAGGGCCGGTGCCAGATCGAATGTGGGTTCCAACAGTCCCGCCGGCTCGATCGCCAGCCTCAGGCGATAACTTTTCTCGAGCGCTTCCGGCGTAGTGATCACCGAGGCAAGTGCCCATCCATAGCCCGGGCGGCGTTCCGCCCATCCCTCGCGAACCATTCGATCCAGAAGCTGCGTAACCTGGCTTCGGGTGAGGTGGTATCGCATCTGCAGGGAACGTGCCGATACCCGGTCCGCCAGCCCGCCTTGCAGGCGATCGTTGACGATCTGGAAATAGACCGGCGTCAGCTGGTCGGATTTCGCCAGGTTGACGCGTTTCGTCCGCGAATGCGCCCCGGCTGCCACCACGAAGCCCTGGCCGGCTTGATGCTTCACGACGTTATTCTCCGCCAGCAGGGCCAGAGCACGGCTGACAGGCGAACGCGATACATGGAAGCGGTCTGCGAGTTGCTGGGCCGGGAGATGCGTACCGGGCTGGAGCGCTTCGGCACGGATGTGGCTGAGAATCTGTTCGGCGAGAGGCTTGGTGATCGCCCTGCGGTTGCGCGTAATGGCTGATTCCGATTCCGCTGACGCCATCGTCCTATGCTTCCCGCGCGATATTCGCCCCGAAGCTAGCATTTTACACGTCAAAAAAGCAAACGATGCCGTATTGAGGGATATCAAGCGTCGGGCTGGTTTGGCTTTCCATCGAGCAGGCTCGTGGCGAGAATGCGCATGTCGCCGCTGGTGTTCTCTATATGCTGCTGCATCCGCATGGCGGCCGCCTGCTCTCCCCCCTTTTCGATCGCCTCCAGCACTTCCCTGTGATCCACCTGGACCCGGTGGAGATGGCTTATATAGGGCTCGGTGAGCTGGCTGCTGTTCGCCGCACTCATGAGCGTGGAACGCGCAAACAGGATCATCCGTCGAAGATCCTTCAACATTCGCTCGAGATAAGTATTTTTCGAGCAGGCCAGAATCTGGTCATGGAACCGCGTATTCAACTCGAAGGCGCGGCTGAAATTGCCGGTATCGAGCGCCTTCTGGCTCTGGTCGACGATCGCGCGCAGCTTGTTGAAGTGGGCCTGGGTGCCATTCTGCACGGCATCGCGTGTCGCCAGCGCCTCCAGGGCGGCTCGGCATCGATACAGGTTGCGCACGTCTTCCGCTGTTACGCGCCGAACCTCGTATCCTCCCCGATTGAGCGGCAAAAGCACGCCGTCCTGCTGGAGCTTGCGCATGGCCTCACGGACCGGTGTCCTGCTGACGTTCAGCTTGCCGGACCATTCGAGGTCGCTCATGCGTGAGCCGGGCTGGATCTCTCCGGAAATGATATTCGACCACAGGATCTCGTAAATCTGGTCGAACAGCGGCTCGAACCGGGTAGGCAAATTCACCGTACGACCTCCAGTAATTCGATGATCCGGCAGCGTCCCCACGAAGCGTTGGTCATGAATCGTAGCCGCCGATTTCCGCGAGTTTTTTGTAAAGATACGACCGTGAGATGCCAAGTTCTTCCGCCACTTTCTTTTTGTTGCCGCGGCAGCGGGCCATGGTGATCCTGATAAGATCGTCCTCGACCTTCTGCAGGTGTTCCTTGAGCGCGAGGCCTTCCGGCTCCGCTTCGACGGCGAACCCGGCAAACGGGGCGGTATAAGGCGAAGGGGACGCACCCTCCAGTGACCGTTGCAGTGCGGCCCTTTCTATCGTCCCCCCGCTGTTGAAGATCGCAGCCCTTTCGAGTTCGTGCTTCAACTGGCGCACGTTGCCCGGCCAGCCCTGCGCCTGCAGATATTCCACCGCGTCGGTGCTTATGCGACAGCGGGGGCGAGCGTGCCGTTCCGCGAAGTCCTTCAGGAATTCCTCCGCCAGCAGCGGGATGTCTTCCCGGCGATCGCGCAAAGGCGGAACCCTCAGCACAACCGGGCTGACGCGGTAATAGAGGTCGAGCCGGAACTCGTTGCGCCCCACCATCGCGTCGATATCCCGGTTGGTCGCGGAAATGAGGCGGAAATCGGCTTTTACCGGCTTGCTGCCGCCGAGCTTCTCCACCGAGCCGTCCTGAAGCACTCGCAGCAGCTTGGCCTGAACCTCCAGCGGCATGTCTCCGATTTCATCCAGGAACAGCGAACTGCCGTTTGCCTGCTCGAACTTGCCGGCATGTCCTTTCTGGTGGGCGCCGGTGAATGCGCCGGCCGAATAGCCGAACAATTCGCTTTCGACGAGGGTGGAGGGAAGTGCGGCGGCGTTCACCATGATCATGCTGCGTGTCCGCCGGGAACTGAGCTTGTGCAGCGCCTGAGCGACCAGTTCCTTGCCCGACCCGCTCTCGCCGATGATCAGCACGGGCACGTCGAGGGGCGCAACGCGGATGATATCCTGCTTCAGCTCATAAACGCGCGTGCTGGTGCCTATGATGCTGGAGATGCCAAAATCCTGGCGCCGCATCGCGTCAGCCTCGCGCTTGTAGAACTCTACCTCGCTCTGCAGGGAGTTGATGCGCTGATTGAGTTCTTCCAGCTGTTCGGGCCCCTTGAACATCACCCGGCCGATTGCTCCGACGATCTCGCCTTCGCGGAATATCGGCGTGCGGCTGACGACGCGGTTGGTGCCTCCCATCCGTTGCGTGAAGCCAACCTCCGACTTACCCGTCTGCACGATCTTGTGGAGGCGGGTGTTCTCGATAACCTTCTGCACCGGCTTGCCGGCTCCCTCGCCGGGGCGATGGTGAAAGAATTTCTCGTGGATCGGCGAGATGAAACGGACAATGCCCCTGGCATCCACCACGGTCATGCCGTCGAACGGATTGCTCAGCAGATAATCGAAAATATCGTAGGCGAAATCCACCGCCGCGACAAACTCGAACACCGTGTCGCCGCCGGCCTCGCGAATGGCAAGCAACGCCCCCTCCGCCAGTTCACACCATAAAAGCACAAGCTTGCGCCCGTTGAGTTTCAACGAGGCAAGCCGCGTTTCACTGATCGAGCGAACCCATTCAGGGTCCCGGACAAGCGCCAGGATGGCCGCTTCTTTTCCGATGCCGGCGGCATGGAGCACTTTCCCGTCGGCATCGGTGCAGACGATACCCATGTTCGATCGGTCAGCGCCTGTTTCAGCCGCCGGCGTGGTCAGTGTTGTCATCAAGGACACCGTATTCTCATTTTGACCGTGAAGGATACAGGCAACGGCTGGGGCGTACAACCGCGGCATCAAACAGGCTTCCTGCTCGAAAACCTGCGCTGATCCAAATTGGTATGGCACTTGCTTCCGCCTGAGGCTGGTAGGCGGGCAAACGAGAGAACGCATGGATCAGCGACCGAAGGAACGACTTGACGAGGCGGCTTCGCTCCCCGTGCAGGAGCTTCCTGCGGTCGAGGCGGGCGAGGGTTTCAGGCTGCTGTCGTCAATCAAGGTTCTGGATCTTACGACTTCCATCGCCGGGCCCTACGCGACCATGCTCCTGTCGGATTTCGGCGCCGAAGTCATAAAGATCGAAAAGCCCGGGGGCGATGACGCACGGGCGTGGGGCCCTCCGTTCCTCAACGGGGAATCGCTCTGGTTCACGGCGGTAAACCGCAACAAGAAGAGCATCGTGCTCGACGTGACCGATGCGGCCGCTCGGGCGACGTTGCTCGATCTTGCCAGGCAGGCGGATGTCGTGGTCACCAATCAGCCGCTTGCCGTGCAAAAGAAACTCAGCCTCGACCATGACGCGTTTGCAGCGGTGAAGCCGGATGTCGTCTTTGTCTCGATAAGCGGCTTCGGCCTGACCGGGGATCGAGCCGCTCTGACCTGTTATGACCTGATCGCCGAAGGCTATTCGGGCATAATGGATCTCACCGGCGAAATGGGCGGAACGCCCCAGAAGATCGGCGCGCCGGCCGCCGACATGCTGGCGGGACAGGATGCGGCGATGGCGACGATGGCGGCGCTTTTCGACCGCCAGCGCAGCGGCAAGGGACGGATGATCGACGTCAGCCTCGTCGAAAGCATGACGCGATTCCTTTCCTGCCGTATATCGACCTATCTGGGGTCGGGCGAGGTGCCGACGCGATCCGGAGGGACCGACAGTGTGATAGCGATCTATCAGAGCTTCGATACGTCCGATCTGCCGATGACGCTCGGGCTTGGCAACAACGGGATATGGCGCCGCTTCTGGCAGGAGATCGGGCAACCCGAGATCGCGCAGGAGCCGCGATACGCCACCAACGTCCTGCGCCGTGAGCACCGCGAGGAGATCGTTGAACGCATCCAGGCCATATTGCGGACGCGACCGCGTGACCATTGGCTGGAGCGGCTTGCCGTCGCGAGGGTGCCCGCCGGCCCCATCAACACGATCGACACGTTGACGGCCGATGGCGCGCTTCAGCGGCGCGGGCTGTTTTTCTCCCTTGCGGGCGATGAAATGCCGGTGCCTCAAATCGGCCTCGGTATCCACATCGACGGAGCAACCTCAAGACCGAGATCGGCACCACCGCGTCTCGGCCAGCACCAATCCGAAATTGTCGCTGCCACGGCAGAACGTCGATAGCGACGGCAGAAAACCAAGAGGAAAAGATGAGCTTTAGCGAGATACTTTTCGAAGAAGACGGCCCGATCGGCACCATCACGCTCAACAGGCCTGACGATGGCAACATGTTCACGGAAACGATGTGCCACGAGATCCGGGAGTGCATCGAGAACATCCGTCGTGAGACGCGTACGCGCGTCATCGTTCTGACCGGGGCGGGAGACAAGTTCTTCTGCGTGGGAGGGCGCAAAAGCGGGATGGAAGACACCAAGCTTTATGCCGGCGTACTTCCCGCGCTCGAGATGTACGAAGCCATAGACCGGTTGCAGAAGCCGGTCATTGCAAGCGTCAATGGATACGCCGTCGGGGGCGGGCATGTGCTGCATGTGGTCTGCGATCTGACGATCGCCAAGGAGAGCGCCGTTTTCCGGCAGGTCGGGCCGATGGTGGGATCGTTCGACGCCGGCTACGGCACCTGGTACCTCGAAGACCTGGTCGGCAAAAAGAAGGCCAAGGAAATCTGGTACACCAACCAGAAGATGACCGCGGCGGAAGCCCTTGCGATGGGCCTCATAAACAGGATGGTGCCCGACAACGAACTCGGTGCCAAGACGCGCGAATTCGCGCTGGAGGTTGCCGACCGGGGGGCGTTCGCGCTTGCATCGATAAAGGCCGCATTCAATGCACGCCACGGCGGCGTGAGCGGCCTTTCGCGCGTTACACACGATCTCCTGCTGCGCCAATATCTCGATACGAGCGAATCAAAGGAACTGGCGGCAAGTTTCGAGGAACGACGCAAGCCCGACAGCTCGAAATTCGGTCACTAGCCTCCAATGCGCCCCTTTCTCACCCTGCATGATCCAGCCCGAGCCGCTTCCTTCTACGAAGCGGGGCTATGGACGGGTGATACGTTCTATTCCCTGCTCGCCGAGGCCGCGCAAGAGCATCCTGGCGAGGCTGCCCTACGCGACGGGAGGACGACGATCGATTGGGCCGACCTTCGGCTGCGGGTGGATGCGGTGGCAGACGATCTGGCCGCGCTCGGACTCGTGTCGGGAGATCGCGTCTCGCTGTGGCTGTCGAACAGGGCCGAGGCGATCATAGCCTTCCTGGCATGTTCGCGTGAGGGCATCGCCTGCAATCCGTCGCTTCACCGAACCTACACCTGTGCCGAGATCGTCGAATTGCTCAAGGTGCTGGGAAGCGCCGCACTCGTGACGGAAGCCGGCTGGGGAGCGGATCGATCGCAGGTCGATTTCGACGCGATGCTGAAAGACCTGCCGTGCCTGAAAAAGGTCTACACCCCGCAGAATTTCCCGAGGCCTCACGGGCTCAGCACACGGGCGCATGACGCGAACCCCGACCGCGTCGCGTATCTTGCCTTCACGTCCGGCACGACCGGGCTTCCCAAATGCGTCATGCACTCGTCCAACACGCTTCTTTCAAACGGTCGGGATCTGGTGCGGGACTGGGCGCTGGGACGGGAGACGGTTCTTCTCACATTGAGCCCGCTATCCCACCACATAGCCTGGGTGGCCGTGGCGCAATGGCTGATCGCCCGATGCCTTCTGGTAACGGACGATGCACCGGCCGGGACAGAGCGGTTGGACTGGATCCTTTCCAATGGCGCGACTTACGTGATGGGCGTTCCGACCCACGCGATGGACATCCTCCAGGCGCAGAAAGCCAGAAATCTTTCCTCGCTCGGCGCGGTCGAGGTTTTCTACATGGCCGGCGCCCCCATCCCCACGGTGGTCGCCGAAGCTTTTGTAAAGCAGGGGATCGCGCCACAAAACGTCTACGGGATGACGGAAAACTCCTCCCATCAATATACGCATCCCGACGACGCAAGCGAGATATGGACCACGACATGCGGGCGGGGCGGCAAGAGCTACGAAGTGCGCATCTTCGACGCCGAGGATCCCGACAAGATGCTGGGCGTGGGGCAGACGGGGCAGATCGCAGGCCGAGGCGCCGCATTGATGCTGGGCTATTTCGGCAACCAGACGGCCACGGAAAACAGTTTCAACAAGGCTGGATGGTTCCTGTCGGGCGATCTGGGGTCTCTTGACGAGGCCGGCAATCTGACGATCGAAGGGCGCCTCAAGGACCTCATCATCCGGGGCGGCCATAATATCTATCCCGCGCGGATCGAAGCCCTGGCGCTTACCCATGGGAACGTGGCGAAGGCGGCCGCGTTCGCCATTGCCGACGAGCGTCTCGGCGAGCGAGTGTGCATCGCGATCGTGGGCGACGTCGGCGGCGAGGAGATGCTCGCGCATCTGGCCGGCGAGGGATTGTCGAAATTCGATATGCCGGAATGGTTTCTGCGGCTGGAAAGCTTTCCGCTCACCGCAAGCGGCAAGATCCTGAAGCGCGAACTGGCCACGATGGTCGCCAGCGGCGAATTGCAGCCGACGCCTGTCCGCTACCGGGAACCGAAGGCGGCAGCGCTATGACGGTCGATCTCACGCTCCAGGGCGACTTTGCCTCGATCACGCTGGACCGCCCGGCGGCCCTCAATGCGCTTTCCTTTGCGATCATCCGCGAGATCGGAGAGGCGATCGATGAGGTGGCGGCGATGCCGTCCGTCCGGGCGCTCTTCTTCACCGGGGCGGGCGAGAAGGCTTTCTGTGCCGGCGCCGATATCGGGGAACTTCGCAACCGATCCCTGACGGAGCAGAAGCAGGGGGCCGAGTTAGGGCAATCGGTCTTCGCCAAGCTCGACAGATTGCCGGTCGCTTCGATCGCGCTCGTCAACGGCTATGCCTTTGGCGGCGGGCTGGAACTGGCGCTGGCCTGTACATTCCGGCTGGCATCGAAAGCCGCGAAGTTCGGCCTTCCCGAGATCAAGCTCGGGCTTATCCCCGGATATGGAGGGACGCAGAGGCTGCCAAGGCTGATCGGCGAAAGCCGGGCCCTGGAAATAATCATGACAGGCCGTACCGTAGACGCAGATGAGGCGGCGCGCATCGGCCTCGTCAACGGGGTCGCGGAGGGGTCGCTCGCCCAGGCCGGTGTCGAATTCGCGCAATCCTTCTGCCGATACAGTCTTCCTGTACTGAATCTGGCCCGGCGCGCCGTGCAGAGAGCGGCGGACAACACGCTGGACGCGGGATTGAAGATCGAGGCCGAGCTTTCGACCATCGCCTATCGGACGGCGGACGCCGAGGAAGGCATGGCGGCATTCGAGGAAAAGAGAAGGGCCCGGTTCAAGGATGGCTGAAGGACAGGTCATCGTCACAGGCGCCAGCAAGGGAATCGGCGCGGCGATCGCAGCCGACCTGGACAGGCGGGGCTTTGAAGTCGTTTGCCTTTCCCGCTCGGGCCATGCGCCCGCGGGCAGGGGCATCGCTTGCGACCTCACCAACGAGAAGGCGGTTGCCGCCGCGTTCTCGCGTATCGGTCGCGCCGGAACGTTGGTCGGCCTCGTCAACAACGCGGGCCTGCATGCGGGTGGTCCCATAGAGAGCCTGAAAACCGACGAATACCAATCCGTGATGGCCCTGAACGCCACCTCCGTCATGGTTGCCGCGCGGGAGGCCTATCCGTTCCTGCGCAAGAAGGGAGGCACGATCGTCAATATGGGCTCCTTCTTCGACAAACTCGGCGTTCCCGACAATCTGGCCTATTGCGCGTCGAAGGCGGCCGTTGCCGCCATGACCCGTTGCATGGCGGTCGAATGGGCGGAGGATGGCATCGCCGTGGTCAACGTCGCGCCGGGCTACATCGAGACCGATCTCAACAAGGAGTTCCTCGCGCGGCCGAGGGTGCGCGAATGGCTCGAGCACCGCGTGCCGTTGCATCGTCCGGGAACAGCCGACGAAGTCGCCAGACTGATCGGAGCCATCTTCTCCGAGAGGATCGCCTTCCTGACCGGCGAGACGATCTACATCGACGGCGGCCAGGGGATGAACCACTGATGAAACTGCTCGATCGTATATATGCCAGCCGCCGATGGAACGAGGAAGAGCAGCTTGTACTCGATCAGGTGAGGAGGGTCGCCGATGAGGTGATCGCCCCCAATGCCGCGCGCTACGACCAGACGGCCGAGTTTCCATGGGCCAATGTCGAGGCGCTCAATTCGATCGGGCTGAACACGATATTCATACCGGAGGCGTATGGCGGCGCGCCGATGAGCTTTCGCCTCTACCTCGAGGTGGTGTCGATCATCGCGGCGGCCTGTGCATCGACCGGCATCATATACGCTACCAGCTTCCACGCCATGAAACCGCTTGTCGATTTCGGAACGGAGGAGCAGCGGGCAAGACTGCTTCCCCGTATCGCGGAAGGCGGGTTGGGGGCGCTTGCCATTACCGAGCCCACGGCAGGGTCGGATGCGACCGGCATGAAGACGAGCTTCGCGCCGGAAGGCGGCGAAATCGTCGTAACCGGCTCGAAGATATTCATCACCAATGGCGATGTCGCCGATCGCATCCTGCTTTTCGGGAAATGGTCCCAGATCGACGATCCGAAAAAGGCGATATCCGTCCTCGTCATGGAAAAGGATACGCCGGGCCTGAAGATCATCGGCAAGGAAGTGAAAATGGGGCACAGCGCCTCGTCCACCTGCACGCTGGCGTTCGACGGTGCGCGTGTTCCGCGCGCCAATCTGATCGGCAATCCGGGAGACGGCCTGGCGATCCTGTTGGCGTCTCTCAACAAGTCGCGCCCTTCGGTCGCCGCCCACGCCAGGGGTATAGCCAGGGCGGCGTTCAACGACATGGTCGCCTACGCCAACGACCGGTCGCAATCCGGCCGGCGCATCCTGGAATTTCAGGGCAACCAGTTCACGCTGGCCGACCTGGCGACGGAACTGGCGATGGTGGAGCGCTGGATCGACTACGTCGCGGACCTTGTGGAATCCGGCGAAACCGATTTCGGCCTGGAAGCCTCGACCGCGAAACTCAGGGCTTCGGACCTCGCCATGCGGATGGCGACTGAATGCGTCCAGTTCCATGGCGGCTACGGTTATTGCCGCGACTATCGTGCCGAGCGGCTGATGCGCGACGCCAAGATCACCCAGATCTGGGAAGGCACCAACCAGGTCCACCGGCAATTGATCGGACGGAGTTTCCTGACGAGATGAACGCTCCAGTGAAGACGGTCGCCGTTTGCGGCGCGGGTGGTACGATGGGCGCGGGCATCGCGCTTGTCTCGGCGCGCGCTGGCTTCAGGACGATCTGCTACGACGTGGCAAGAGAAGGCCTCGACCGCAGCCGGGACCAGGCGACCGTGTTTTTCTCGAAGTCCGTCGAACGCGGACGGATGACGGAAGAGGCGCGCACGCAGGCGCTGAAGTGCCTCGTTCCGACCGTCGACCTTGCCGATATCGCCGATGCGGATCTCGTAATCGAGGCTGTCTACGAGGATCTCGGCGTCAAGCGTGACCTGCTGCGCCAACTAAATGTAATTTGCAAAGAGCAGACGATCTTTGCTTCCAATACCTCGACCCTGTCGATCACCGAAATCGCATCCGGCTGCGGTCGTGAAGACCGCGTCGTTGGAATGCATTTCTGTCTTCCGGCGCAACTCATGAAGCTGATCGAGATCTCGCGCGGCATCAACACTGCGCCCGCTACGTTCGATACAGCCTGGGCCTGGGCACAGAAGGCGAGCCAATATCCCGTCGAAACCCAGGACAAGCCGGGCTTTATCCTGAATGCGCTGCTGGTACCGTTCAACAACGACGTTATCCGCGCCGTCGAGGCGGGCCTTGCCTGCCCCGCCGACATAGACAAGGCGATCAAGATCGGCCTCGGCTACAAGATGGGTCCGTGTGAACTGCTCGATCTTATCGGCCTCGATACGCAGGTGCGCCTGTGCGAGGCATTCTATCCCGTGACCCTGGACCCGAGAGCCTCGGCACCGCCCCTGCTGCGCCGAATGGTGGCCGCGGGCCATCTCGGCCGAAAGTCAGGCCGGGGCTTTTACGATTATACGCAGCCTCGAGGGTGACGGCATGAGGGATTACGAGATCATCCAGGCCGGGCCGAGCAGGTCCTTTCCTCCGGGCGACGAATTCCTTTCCGGCTCCGTACCGGGCGCCGAGGTATTGGTCCTTCTTGGTGGCGAACCGGACCGGGACCCGAGCCGGGCCGCCATTCTCATCGAACTGGATACCGAGTGCCTTGGCGTGCATACAGGTGAGCAATCCGGCAATGAAGGCTCGAACGTGCTGGGCTTCGCGCGATACCGGAACGGTTTCGACGCCCCGACGAACCTGGTTGAGCTCGTCCGTCAGCCCAAAAGTTCCGAAGAGGCCATTGAAGCGGCGCGCCTGATGTTCGAGGCGGCAGGCTTCGCGGTGGTGTGTTGCGCCGACCAGCCCGGCCGTATCATCGATCGGCTGGTCAGACCGAAATACAATGCGGCGCTTCGTTTCCTCGACGAAGGTCTCGCCAGCGCCGAGGCGATGGACATGACCTGCCGAATGGGGCTCGGCTATCCCGACGGCCTGATCGAGAGGGTCGTGCGGGGCGATCTTGCGCGCCACTACGATATAAGCAGTGCGCTTCACGAAATGTCCGGACAGGCCGCCTACATGCCGGCACGCCGCGCGGTGGTTGCCAAGAAGCGGAAACAGTCATGATCGAGGGTGCCCTTGCAGGGCTGCGTGTCCTGGATTTCTCCACCCTCCTGCCGGGCCCGATGGCGACGCTTCTGCTGGCCGAGGCCGGCGCCGAAGTCATCAAGGTCGAGCGTCCGGAAGTGGGCGAGGAGATGCGCGGTTATGAGCCGCGCTGGGGCCGTGACAGTGTCAATTTCGGCATGCTCAATCGTGGAAAGAAAAGTATCAGCGTCGATCTCAAGCGCCAGCAGGATATCACCCGTCTCCGGCCGTTGATCGAAAATTGCGACATCCTGGTGGAGCAGTTCCGGCCCGGTGTGATGGCGCGCCTGGGACTAGGCTATGAAGACGTCGCCAGGATCAACACGAAAGTGATCTATTGTTCCATAACCGGCTATGGCCAGACGGGGTCGAAGCACTCGGTTGCTGGCCATGATCTGAACTATATCGGGAATACGGGCCTCCTTGCCCTCAGCCTCGGCTCGGAAACGACGCCGGTCGTCCCGCCTGCCCTGATCGCGGACGTCGCGGGCGGCACATACCCGGCCGTCCTGAACATCTTGCTTGCCCTGAGGCAACGTGATCGCACCGGGACGGGCGCCTATCTCGATATCGCGATGGCCGAGAACGTCTTTCCTTTTCTCTATTGGGCCTTCGGGGAAGGCCAGGCCACGGGCCGGTGGCCGGGAAACGGCGACGCACTGGTAACCGGCGGCTCATGTCGATACCGGCTATACCCGACCGCCGATGGGCGTTTCGCGGCGGTCGCCCCGCTGGAAGAGAAGTTCTGGCGGCGGTTCACCGAAGCAATTCAACTGGAGCCTGCCCTTCGCGACGATCGTAATACGCCGAGGGAGAGTTTGGAACGGATAGCCGAGATCATCGGTGGCCAGACCGCGGCGCATTGGCAACGCATCTTCGAGCAAGCCGATTGTTGCTGCTCGATCGTGCAAACGGTGCAAGAAGCCCTCGACGATCCTCATTTCATCGAACGCGGCCTCTTCGCGCGCCAGCTCAAGAACGAAGACGGCGCCACGATGATCGCCCTGCCCGTGCCGATCGCGACCGCTTTCCGTCCGGGCACGGTGAGCGCGGTCGCGCCACGCCTTGGTGAGCATAACGCCGAACTGCTCGATAGCCGGCCCGTCGGCGGGATGAAGACAGGAGAATGACGATGAAGGCCGTGCTGGTCCAGGAATTCGCGCCGCTGCAACAAGCGAGGGTCATCGAAGTGGAGGACCCGGTGCCGGGGAAGGGCGAGGTGGTCGTCGACGTGTTGGCCGTGGAGGCGAATTACCCGGACATCCTGGTGATGGAAGGCAAATATCAGGTCAAGCCGCCATTGCCGTTTTCGCCGGGCAAGGCCGCTGCGGGCAGGATCTCGGCGATCGGCGCCGGTGTAGAAGAATTGCGGATCGGCGATCCGGTAGCCGTCCAGGTGGAGTACGGCGCCTATGCGCAGAAGCTTCGGGCCCTGGCACGCTCCTGCTTCCGCATGCCGGCGGCCATGCCTTTCGAGGTCGGCGCAGCGCTCGGGCTGGTCTACCAGACCTCCCACTTTGCGCTGGTTGAAAGAGCAGGCTTCAAGCCCGGCCAGTCGGTGCTGGTGCTTGGCGCATCGGGCGGCATCGGCTCGGCCTCGGTTCAGCTTGCCAAGGCGATGGGTGCTTCCCTGGTCATTGGCGGCGTCCTCGGCAAGGACAATGCAGACGCCGCCAGGCGGATCGGTTGCGACCATGTGGTCGACATGGCGATGGACGACCTGCATGGCGGCCTGCGTGAGGCCGTACATGTGGTAACGGACGGCAAGGGCTGCGATATCGTGATCGATCCCGTCGGCGGCGACGCCAACGCCGCCGCATTACGTGCCATGGCCTGGTGCGGGCGCATGGTGATCATCGGCTTTGCGTCGGGGACGATCCCCACCATCAAGGCCAATTATCTGCTGGTCAAGAATATCGCGGTTTCGGGGCTCCAGTGGTCGGATTACCGCGAACGCACACCCGATCTTGTCCGAGCGGCGCAAGAGGAAATATTCCGGCTGTGGGAGGAGGGCAAGCTGTGCCCCCTGATTTCCGACGTGCTGCCCCTGGCCCGGTTCGCGGAGGCGCTGGAGGCACTTCGCCACGGTCGCGTCCAGGGCAAGATCGTCCTTGCTCCTCAAGACTGATTTGCGTGCATCATGAGCGAAAACAGCATCCTTAATCTCGAGACGCCTTGCCTGTTGCTTGATGTCGATAAACTGGACAGGAACGTTCGCCGCCTCAACGAGTGGATCGGCGCGAAAGGCGTCACCTATCGTCCACATCTGAAGACCGCCAAATCCGTCGATGTTGCGCGCAGGATATTGCCCAGCCTAACGCATCCCGTGACCGTTTCGACGCTCAAGGAAGCCGAGATCTTTGCGGCGGCCGGACTGACCGATATCCTCTATGCCGTGGGGATCGCGCCGGCGAAACTCGGCAGGGTCGTTCACTTGCGCAAAACAGGGGTCGATCTGGTCGTTATTCTCGATTCGATCGAGCAGGCGCGCGCGGTGGCTGCGGCCTCTAGAGAAGCGAACGAACGGATCCCGGCCCTCATCGAAATCGATTCAGACGGTCACAGAGGCGGCGTCGCCCCGGAAGACGGGGACCTGCTCGCCCGAATTGCAGAGGCCCTCGTTCCGTCAGCCGAATTGCGGGGTGTGCTAACCCATGCGGGATCGAGTTATTCGAGCCGCAGCCGTGAAGAGGTCAACGTCTGGGCCGGGCGCGAACGCGATGCCGTTCTGTCGGCCGCAGCCCTGCTCCGAAAGCGCGGCCATGAGGTGGCGGTGGTCAGCGTCGGCTCCACCCCCACCGCCCTGTCCGACGTGGATCTTCCGGGCGTGACGGAAGTACGTGCGGGCGTTTCGATGTTTTTCGACCTCGTTCAGGCCGGCGTCGGTGTCTGTTCCTTCGAGGATATCGCTCTTTCGGTGATGACCACCGTGATCGGGCATCAGCGGGATAGGGGGATGATGATCGTGGACGCGGGCTGGATGGCCCTGTCGCGTGACCGCGGTACCGCCGCCCAACTGGCGGATCAGAAATACGGCCTCGTATGCGACATGGAAGGGGATGTGCTGGAGGATCTTCTGGTGCTGGATGCGAACCAGGAGCACGGGATTGTCGGCATAAGGAACGGCTCCGCGGCCCGCCTTCCCGAATTCCCCGTCGGAACCAGGCTGCGTATCCTTCCCAATCATGCCTGCGCCACTGCGGCGCAGCACTCCGGATATCACGTCGTCGGGGGCGCAAATCCGACCGTTCAGGCATTCTGGCCGCGTTTTGGCGGCTGGTAATCAACAGGGGGTGTGAAGAATGCGAGCGATCGTGGCATCGGCCGCGCCTCGGCCGGCGGGACATTACAGTCAGGCCGTGGAGCATGGCGGCATCATCTATGTCTCGGGGCAATTGCCGGTGCTGCCGGACGGCACGCACCAGCCCGAGCTTGGCTTCGAGGACCAGGCAAGGCAGGCGCTCGTGAATTTGCTGGCGATCCTCGATGAAACGGGCGCCGCGCCACGCACCGTCCTGCGCGTTACGGCATACATCGTCGGCGTGGAAAACTGGCCGCGCTTCAACGGCATTTACGCGGAGCTTTTCGGCGATGCGCGACCTGCGCGCACGGTCGTGCCGGTGCCTGAACTCCACTACGGCTACAAGATTGAAATCGATGCGGTCGCCTTCGTGGAAGGACAACCGGAAGACGTCGCAAAGTAACCAGGAGCAAGATCAAATGAGTGAAAAAGGCAATTTGCGCGAGCGGATAGCGGAAGAGCTTCCGGAGGTATCCCAGATAAAGGACGAGGTGCTGCGCAGGCAGGTGATCGATGCGTGGGAATTGGCGTTGCAGCGCAGCAGCTTTTCCTCGATCCGTGAAATCCAGCCGGCCGGAAACCCGAACTCCATGGTCCTGACGAGAGGCGATCAGACCGACCATATACGCGGAGTCACGAGGCTGGCGACGGTCATGGCGGACGAGATCATCGCCTCCAATCCGGACATAAAGGTCCGGCGCGACATCGTCGTGGCCGGCGGCTTGTGCCACGATATCGGCAAGGCCTGGGAATTCGACCCGGTCAATCAGAAGCGCTGGCGCGACACGCCTCGCGCTACCGGCATGCCATCGTTGCGCCATAGCGTCTACGGCGCCCACATATGTCTGACCGCCGGCCTGCCGGAAGAAGTGGCCCATATCGCCGCAGCCCATTCGGGCGAGGGCGAGTTGCTCGTGCGCAGCCTGGAGAACACGATCGTCCATTTTGCCGATATCGGCTATTGGAGCATCATGCTCGCCGGCGGCGTGATCGACCCTGCCACCATCGCCGGGAAGTATAAGCGACCGATCTCTCTCTAGAATCCGGATGGGGGTCGGATCGTGCCCCTGCAAGGAAGACAAGCCCAGGCAGAAGGAGCTTACGAGTGTAGTTTGTGTGCGTTCGTGCGAGGCGGTGTCTTCGATGAAGACAATTCCCGGAGAAAGATACGCCCCTCGCATGCGCCGCAGGCTTTTTGCCCGAGGTTTTCAATCCTTGTTCAATCTGGCACGGGATTTGCGGTGCTTCAGGCAGCTTAAGAGGCAGGGATTGATCCCGTAGGAGGATAGCGTGGCAGCCTGTGCCCAACCCCGACCAATTAAGTGTTGCGCATGCTCTAGTTATGTATACAGTATACATAAGAGAGGCTGCGCGGACGAGCAAACCGCCAGGGTTTTTGGCCGCAGCGGCTAGAAAATCGAAGCTGGCTAACAACGGGAGAGAGACATGAAATTAGCATTGATGAGGCAAAGCGCCGTTGCGCTGGTTCTGGCGACTTCCACCATCTGCGCGGTCGTTTCGGCGGCCAGGGCGGAGGTCGACCAGATCCGCATCGCCCAACAATACGGGCTCGGCTTCCTGCCCCTGATGGTAATGAAGGCCAACAACCTCTTCGAGAAACACGCCAAGGAACAGAATCTGGATTCAAAGGCGGAATGGCTGACGCTCGGCGGGCCTTCGGCGGTAAATGACGCCCTGCTCTCCAGCAATGTCGATGTCATTTCGAACGGCCCGCCCTCCTTCATCATCATGTGGGCCAGGACGCACGGCACGCCCCTTTCGGTAAGCGGCATCGGTCCCGTGTCGATGTTGCCGATGTGGCTGAACACGAAGGATCCGAACGTTCATTCCCTTGATGACTTCACCGACAAGGACCGCATTGCCGTTACGGCGGTAAAGACGTCCATTCCTGCCATTATCATGCAGATGTGGGCCGCGAAGAAGTGGGGCGACGCCAATTTCGGCCGCCTCGATCCGCTCACCACGTCGCTGCCGCACCCCGATGGCATGGCGACTTTGCTCTCGGGCACCGAGATCACCGCCCACTTCACCTCTCCGCCCTACCAGTATCTGGAGGTGAAGCACGCAGGCATCCACAGGGTTGCCACTTCCTATGAGCTGATGGGGCAGCCGGCGACCTTCACGCTGTTGTACGGGAAGGATTCCTTCATCAAGGAGAATCCCAAGACGGTGAAGGCGCTTCGCGAGGCGCTTAAGGACGCGCAGAACTTCATCAAGGAGAATCCGGACGAGGCTGCCGACATATATATGAAGCTCGGCAGCGAGGGCGGCGTGACGAAGCAGGACGTTCTCGACATCCTGAAGGACCCGGATGTCCAGTTCACCGACACTCCGTCCGGCTTCATGGCGTATGTCGAGTTCCTCAAGAAAGTCGGCACCATTAAAAACGCCCCGAAGGACTGGAAAGAACTCTTCGTGGAGGATTTGCATGACCTCTCCGGAAACTAGGCCGGACCTGGACCTGGGGACGCCGTTGCTCGATGTCAACGGCGTCACCTTGCGGTACAAGACGCCCGAGCATCTGGTGACGGCCACCTATCGGGTCAGCTTCGAGGTTTACGAGGCCGAGCGCTTCGTAATCCTCGGCCCCTCCGGCTGCGGGAAATCGACGATGCTGAAGGCGATCGGCGGCTTCCTCCCGCCGGTCGAAGGCGAAATTCGGATACGCGACAAGCTCGTCCGTGGACCGGGGCCGGACCGCATGATGGTTTTCCAGGAATTCGAACAGCTGATGCCCTGGAAAACCGTCCTTCAAAACGTGACGTTCCCGATGAACGTGACGGGCCGTTTCAACAGGAAGGAGGCGCGGGAAAGAGCTCTTTCCGCACTGGACAAGGTCAATCTTTCCAAATTCTCGGACATCTATCCGCACATGCTTTCGGGAGGCATGAAGATGCGGGTTGCCATCGCCCGCGCAATGGCAATGGAGCCCGAGGTCCTGTTGATGGACGAGCCGTTTGCCGCGCTTGACGCGCTGACGCGGCGCAAGATGCAGGAAGAACTTCTCGGCTTGTGGGAACAACTGAAATTCACCGTGTTGTTCGTGACGCACTCGATCGAGGAAGCGGTCATCGTCGGCTCGCGCATCCTTGTCCTGTCGCCCCATCCCGGCCGCGTTCGCGCCGAGCTCAATTCAGGCATCGATCTGGATACGCCGAGCCGCGACGCCCTGTCCGAGCGCATCCACAAATTGCTTTTCGAGGAGGCTGTCGAGCCTGAGCCCGAAGTCGAGGTGACATGACACAGAACATGGACATGAGCACGAAGATACCCCTGGCCAGGCCGGAGATCGACCAGGAGCCGACGGACATGGAGGGTATCGGCGTGGTCGAGCGTCCGCTCGGCTTCGCCGACCGCCTGATGGGCAATGACGCCTTTCGTCGCGCGCTTTTCCTGATCTTTCTGGCCGTCGCGTGGGAATCGTATGCCCGGTACGTCCACAATCCGCTGCTTTTCCCGTCTTTTCTCGACACGATCACCACGTTCTGGACGGACATGGCCAACGGGACGCTGATCCAGCGCACCTATACGTCCATACAGGTTCTTCTCCTCGGTTACGGAATCGGCCTGGTCGCCGCGGGCGTGTTCACCACGCTGGCGGTTTCCACCAAGATCGGCACCGACATCCTGACGACCTTGACGGCGATGTTCAATCCGCTGCCCGCCATCGCGATGCTGCCGCTGGCGTTGCTGTGGTTCGGCCTGGGCGTATCCTCGATGGCCTTCGTCATCGTCCATTCCGTGTTGTGGGCGGTATCGCTGAACGTTCTGACCGGCTTCCGGTCCGTGCCCGAAACGCTGCGGATGTCCGGGCGGAATTACGGCCTGACCGGTATGCGCTACGTGACGAAGATCCTGATGCCGGCCGCCTTCCCTTCTATACTGGCCGGCCTGAAAATCGGTTGGGCGTTCGCCTGGCGCACGCTGATCGCAGCCGAACTCGTCTTCGGCGTCTCGTCGCGGGCGGGAGGCCTGGGCTGGTACATCTTCGAGGCGCGCGCCGAACTTTATACGTCCAAGGTGTTCGCCGGCCTTCTGGCCGTGATCATCATCGGACTGGTCGTGGAATCGGTGATCTTCAAATTCATCGAGAACCGTACCGTGCAGAGATGGGGGATGCAGCGCTAGAAGCGCGGTGACGCGGGCTTGGTCGAAGCGTCTTGAGCAAGAGATTAACGATGAATGGTCATGTGCGATATGTCGCCTCCTCGACAGGCGAATCCTTCGGGGCGGAAGAAGCGATGTGGCGGGCGCCGGATGGCGCCCATCTCAATCTTTCGCCAGGCAATGGGCTCCGCCGGGCCTCGATCGTCCGCGACGATCGCTCGCTTTGGCGCTATCGCGCAGCAATTCGCGTCGACACGACGCATTGCGTCTCTCTTGGCGAAGGATGGACGCCGCTTGTGCGGCGCCCGTGGAAGGGCTCGGAAATAGCCTTCAAACTAGAATATCTTGCCCCAACCGGGTCTTTCAAGGATCGGGGCATGGCGGTGATGATCACCTATCTGCGCTCGGCCGGAGTGGAAGCGATCCTCGAGGATTCTTCCGGCAATGCCGGCGCCTCGATGTCGGCTTACTCGGCGGCTGCCGGCATTTCCTGCCGTATCCTTGTTCCCGCCGACGCGCCGCGGGGAAAGGTCGTCCAGATCGCATCGATGGGCGCGGACGTCTCGCTGGTGCCGGGCACGCGCCAGGATGTTGCCGATCAGGCGCTGAGGGAAGCGGAGGACACGTTCTATGCCAGCCACAACTGGCAGCCTTTCTTCCTCGAAGGCACGAAGACCCTGGCGTTTGAGATCTGGGAACAACTGGGGTTCGACCTGCCGGACGCGGTGGTCGTTCCGCTGGGTTACGGGAGCAACGTACTTGGTCTTTGGCTCGGCTTCCACGAGTTGATCGCGGCTGGGGAAATAGATCGGTTACCGCGCATCTACGCCGTGCAGGCCGCCAATTGCGCTGCTTTCGCCGTTGCCTGGCAGAAAGGCGTGGATCATGCCGTGCCTTTCACCCCCTCCCCGACGATCGCAGACGGGATCGCCACGGTACATCCCGTGCGGATGAAGGAGGTTCTTGGCGCCATTTCGGATAGCCGGGGGACCATCGTTGCCGTTACGGAAGCCGAGATCGAGGATGGCCTGCGCCAGCTGCTGGCAAACGGATTGTTCGTCGAACCGACGTCGGCGAGCGTTGGCGCGGCACTGACGAAGCTTCAGGCGGAAGGAGCGTTGAAGACAGGTGAGCGCGTGGTCGCGGTTCTGACAGGCAGCGGCCTCAAGGCAGCGGATCGGATCGGCCAGGTCATCGGTGTCGCTCCGGACGACCGCTGACGGGAATTTGCAGGCGAGGGTATCGAAATGAATATACGAGCTACACCCGAAACGATCGATTTCGAAGAACTCAAGGGTATCAGCCGCCGCTTTTGCGAGGCAGCGGGCGCGATCCGCTACGAGGACATACCCGACGATGTGATCAGGACAGTGAAGCTGTTCGTGATCGATACGCTGGGAGTGATCGGCGGCGCCGCACATGCGCCCGGGATACCCGAAATCGGCGCTCGATTCGCCAGGTGGGAAAAGGAAGGCTCGGCGACGAACCTCGTCACGAAGAAACGACTGTCGCCTCCTCACGCGGCGCTGGTCAACGGTGCGGCGGCGCACGGGCTTGATTTCGATGACATGCATGACCCGGCGCGCATCCACAGCTTCTGTGTCGTCCTGCCGGCCCTCTTGGCAGCTGCCGAAGATATCGGAAACGTGGGCGGCAAGAAGTTCCTGCTTGCCTTGACCGTTGCCGCGGAGATGCACGCGCGGCTCGGCTTCGCATGCTACAATTCCCTCGGAAAGGGGTGGCATCCGACGATGACGCTCGGTGTTCTCGCCGCGTCACTCGGTATCGGCAGGTTGCTCGATCAGGATGCCGAAACGCTGCTGAACACGTTCGGGCTTGCTTCGCATCAGGCTTGCGGCAGTGCGCAGAGCATGCTTGACGGCGTGCTGAGCAAGCGGCTGGGCGCAGGTTTTGCGGCGCGGGGCGCGGTAACCGCCGCCTTTCTCGCGAACGACGGGATAACGGGGCCATTCCAGCCGCTGGAGGGCAATGCGGGCTTGTTCAAGCTGCAGGAGCGGGGCGAGGTGCGCCCCGATGAATTGCTCGATGGCATAGGGAAGGATTGGCGGACACGCGGCTATTCCTTCAAGCCCTATCCGTGCTGCCGCTGCAATCACAGCAGCATATCGCTCGCAATCCGCCTTCGCGATCAGGGGCTCAAGCCGGACGACGTCGAATCGCTGGAGATACGTCTTCCGCAGGTGAACTATCAGACAGTCGGCCAGCCTTATGACGCGACGCGGGATTCCATCGTCCACGCCCAGTTCAACGCAGCCTACAGCTTCGCCCGCGCGCTGACCGACGGTCGCGTGGATTTGCGCACCTACACGCGGCCGAACATCGGTGACGCCGATGTCGCGGCGCTGGCAGCCCGCATCGTGGTCAAGGCCGACCCAAACGAGCCGGCTACGGCAATGGGGCCGTCGCACGTCGTGGTGACGAAGAAGGATGGCTCGACCACCGAAATCCGCGAAATCATGACGCCCGGGAGCCCGGAATCGCCGATGAGCGAGGAGGAGGTCTTCGCCAAGTTCCGCCTGTGCATGGAGTTCGGCCTGGGTCTCGGCGCCGATCGGGTCGAGCCTCTTATCCAGACGGTTTTGCGTCTGGAAGAACTTGGCGACGTACGAGAACTGGTGGCGCTGGTACCATCGGCCGAGCTCTGACAATCAACATTTTCGGCGCATTGGCGTCGGGTCAACGTGGAAAGGGAGATGTGAGAATGTACGGATGGCGAGGAAGAATTGGTCTGCTTGTTCCATCGATCAACACGACGATGGAAACCGAATTCTGGGGCATCGCGCCCAAGGGCGTTTCCGTGCATACCGCGCGTATCGCCGGCGGCCGGAAGGGAACGCCTGAAGAATTGCGCAACATGGAAAAGGAGGCGCGGGCCGCGGCCGGGCGTGTCGCCAATATCGAGCCTGATGTTGTCGTCTATGGATGTACCTCGGGCAGTTTCTTCGAGGGGCCGGCATGGAACGACATGATCTGCGAGGAACTGACCAAAATCACCGGCGCACCCACCGTCACTACGGCGGGCGGCATGGCGGAATGCCTGACGCGCAACGGCCATCGCAAGGTCGATGTCGTTACGCCCTACGTCGATCTGACCAACGAGCGTCTCAGGCAGTTCCTCCGGGAGCATGATGTCGAGGTCGGAAAACTGGCGACTTTCGATATGCTCGACATGTTTAACCACGCCAAAATCCAGCCTGAAGAGATCTATGCGAAGGTCAAGGAAGCATCGACGAAGGATTCCACCGCTGTGTTTGTGGCATGCACACAACTGCGAGCACTGGAAGTCCTGGACCTGCTTGAGCGGGATCTCGGCAAGCCGGTCTATTCCGCCGTCCAGGCTTCCGCATGGCTGACCTATGAGGCGCTCGGGATTGATCCGGAAATCATGAATTGCGGAAGTTTGCTCCGTTCGCTGAGCGAAAGGCCGCAAACCGCCGCAAAAGCGCTCCGTAAAAGCGCATAGACGCACGTCGCATTGGCCGGAGGCACGCTGAGCGGGCTTTGTCGCTATCGTGCTTTCGGTCACGAACCGACGCTTTCATACTGGCGATCAGGCTGCGAAGATTTCGATTTACCCAGCAATCGAAGGACGCGGATCGTAAGCAAACCTCACCTGTCGTCACCGCTTCCGCCAATCGTCGAAGCCCCAAAAAGGGGGAGGGACAGTACGGCCGGCTTGATCTCCCCCCTCGAGGGGGAGATGTCCGGCAGGACAGAGGGGGGTGCGAAGGGGCAGAGAACGATGAAGGATGTTCGCGGGAACAAATCCTCAAGCAAACGCGCCCCAAACGCCCGACCGGGCGTCGCGCCAGACGGCGCGCCCCCGCGGAGCCCAGCCGCGCCAGCGGCGTACGGGCGCGAGCGCAAGAGGAAGACCACTCACCTCAGATCACGTTGAGTTCACGGAAGGGTTTTCCTTCCGCGATGCGCTCGTAGCCGAAGGCGGAGCAGTCGATGGTGCGGTAGGCGCCATGGACGACGAGTTCAGCGATCGCTCGGCCGGCGGCCGGCGCCTGTTGCAGGCCGTGGCCGGAAAAGCCGTTGCAGAAGAGGAAGTTCGACATCTCGGGATGCGGGCCGATGACGGCGTTCTGGTCAAGTGTGTTGTAGTCGTAATGCCCCGCCCATGCGCGTGTCGCCCTGATCGCCTCGAAGGCGGGAATGCGGGCGGCCAGCACCGGCCAGATGACCTCCTCGAAATAATGCCATTCCGGCTCGAAATCGGCGGGGTCGGCGGTGGCGTCGGTCGCGTGCGGCTCGGCGCCGCCGGTGATGTAGACGGAGCCTTCCGGACGGACATAGATGCCGGACGGATCGACGATCAAAGGCATGTCCTCGAACCGTTCACGCGCCTCGAAGACGAAGACGGAGCGCTTGCGCGGCTCGACCGGCAGCGAAAGCCCGGCAAGCGCGGCGATCCCGCCCGCCTGTGGGCCGGCGGCATTGATAATGATGCCGGCGTCGATCGTGGCGCCGCTGGCAAGCGTCACGCCGGTCGCCCTGCCGCCTTCCGTGCGGACACCGACGACGCTGTCCTGGACGAAGTCGATGTCGCGCTCCTTGAGCGCCCTGCGAAAGAGCGACAGCAGCGCATGGGCGTCGAACCAGCCCTCGCCGCTTTGGCCATAGGCGCCGGCTGCGATACCTTCCGTCGAGAGCCAGGGAAAGCGTCGCTCCAGCGCCGCCGCGTCGTCCAGTACGATGTCGGCGCCTTCGGCCGCCTGCACGTGGTGGTTTTCGCGCAGCACCGCTTCGCCGGCAGGGCTGGCGAGGATGAGATAGCCTTTTTCACGAAAGCCGATATCGGCGCCGGCCCCGAAGCGCGCCTCGAGGTCACGGAAAAGGCCGAGCCCGAAGCGCGACAGGCGGATGTTTTCGGCAATGGAGAATTGCTGGCGGATCGAGGCGCAGGAAAGCGTCGTCGCGGCATGGGCGAATTGCGGGTCGCGCTCGACCAGGGCGATGCGGCCTGCAAAACCTTCCTCGCGCAGGAAATAGGCGATCGAACTGCCGACGATCGCTCCGCCGATGATCGCAATGTCCGTGCGCGCCATGGTCCTTGCCCGTCTCGTTGGGCGAGACAACCAGCTTCGCCGCCGACCCGCAAGAGCGGGGCTTGCCAGCCGTTGCGCCAGCGTCCATGAAGCGGATATGCCATCGACACCCCGCCTCCGCCGCTCCGTGCTCTACGTGCCCGCCACGAACGAAAAGGCGCTCGCCAAGCTGCCTTCGCTCGATTGCGACGTGGCGATCGTCGATCTGGAGGATTCGGTCGCGCCGGAAAGAAAGCAGGCTGCGCGCGAACGGATGCGCGACTTCTTCCGTGAGAGCGAGCGTGGCGGAAAGGAAATGGTGATCCGCATCAACGCGCTGTCGGGCGAATGGGGGGCTGAGGATTTGATCGCAGCCCGCGCGTGCAGGCCTGACGCGATCCTGTTGCCGAAGGTCGATACGCCGCGCGACGTGCTCGACGCCAACGATGCGCTGGACGAGATGGATGCGCCGGCGTCGCTGAAGCTTTGGGCCATGGTGGAGACGCCGAGGGCGATGCTCAATCTCGGCGCCATCGCCGAACTCGGCCGCGATCCTTCGGCGCGGCTCGAATGCTTCGTCGCCGGCACCAACGACCTCGTCAAGGAAACCGGCGTGCTGGCGACGGCCGACCGGCGCTATCTGATGCCGTGGCTGATGCAGATGGTGCTCGCCGCGCGCGCCGGCGGGCTCGATATGCTCGATGGCGTCAGCAACGATTTCCGCGACGCGGAAGCCTTCGCGCGGGAGTGCGGCGAGGCGCGCGCCATGGGTTTCGACGGCAAGACGCTGATCCATCCCGCGCAGATCGGCCCGGCCAACGCCGTGTTTTCGCCCTCGGAGACGGAGGTCGCGGAAGCGGAAGAGATCGCCGCGGCCTTCGCGAAGCCGGAGAACGCAGGCAGGGGAGCGATTTCCATCGACGGGCGGATGGTCGAGAGGCTGCATCTGGAACAGACCGGCCGCGTGCTGGCCAAGGCAGCCGCCATGAAGGAGCGAGGAAGATGAAGCTTTACCGTTTTCTGACCGGGCCTGACGATTCGAGCTTCTGCCACAAGGTGACGGCAGCGCTCAACAAGGGCTGGCACCTCTATGGTTCGCCGACCTATTCCTTCGATACGGAGGCGAAAATCATGAAATGCGGCCAGGCGGTCGTAAAGGATGTCGAGGGCAAGGAATACGAGCCTTCGGTCAAATTGTCCGATTACTGATCGCGCGGGGCGAGGCGTCAGGGCGCGATGCGCTCGACGTCTTCCTCGATGCGCTCCATGTCGTCGTCGGAGAGGCCGAAATGGTGGCCGATCTCGTGGATCAGGACATGGGTGACGATGTCGCCCAGCGTCTCCTCGTTCTCCGCCCAATAGTCGAGGATGGCGCGGCGGTAGAGCGTGATGCGGTTCGGGCCCTCGCCGGTCTGCGGGTTCCAGCGTTCCGCGATCCCGCGCCCCTCGAACAGGCCGAGCAGGTCGAACGGCGTCTCCAGCGCGAGATCGTCCATGATCTCGTCGGTCGGAAATTCCGCCACCTGGATGACGATCTCGCCCGTAAGCTGGCGGAATCCCTCCGGCAGGTGGGCATATGCTTCGAGCGCCAGCATCTCCATTTCGTCGATGGAGGGCGAGAGTTGATCCCGCCAGGCGCGTGTCTGATATATTCTGGCCATCCGCGCCATATAGCGGTTCCCAACGCGGCTTTCGAGAGGCAAGGACGCCGCGCCTTCCAACAAGGTTACGATAGGGCCGAACGGCATCGGGGTGGAAAACGCCGGTCATTGGAAGTTCCGGCCTTTCGGCATGACTTTTCGTGGCGCCTCGGCCAGCGCCTCGTAGTCGTGCTCGAGCGCCGGCAGCGCGCGGGCGAGCGCGGAAAGGCGGCGGTAGCGGCTCTCGCGGCCGTCGCTTGCGGGATGTTTGACCTCGTCGGCGCTGGAGAGATTGTCGATTGCCCGGAAACCTTCCGACAATTCGCTGAGCCATGGCGTCAAATCCTCGATGTGCTCGGCGACGATGTGGATGACGCCCGATTCCGACTGCACGCGGCCGCGCACCCGGATGAAGCGGGAGCCCATCACCACCGAACGGTAGCGCGCGAACCGCCTTTCCCAGATGATGATATTGGCGATGCCGCCTTCGTCTTCCAGCGTCAGGAAGATCGCCTTGCCGTTGCCCGGCCGCTGCCTGACCAACACGAGGCCGGCGACCCATATGCGCCTGCCGTCCGGCACCGAAGGAAGCCGCGCGCTGGGCGTTATCCCGGCCGCATCGAGCCGCTCGCGCAGGAAGGAGATTGGATGCGCCTTCAGGGACAGGCCGAGCATGCGGTAATCGTGGATGACGTGCTCGCCGGGCGGCATGGCGGGCAGGGCAGCCTTCGGCTCGCGGTCGCGCAGATCGAGGCCGGGGCGGTCGAAGAGGGGCAGGGATTCGACGGCGGTCTTCCGGTCCAGCGCCTTCACCGCCCACAGCGCCTCGCGCCGGCCAAGCCCGATGGAGCGGAAGGCATCGGCCTGGGCAAGCTTTTCGATCTCGTCGACATCGAGGCCGGAGCGGAGCCAGATATCGCGCACCGTAGAGTAGCCGCCGCCACGGCGCTCCACAAAAGCGTCCATTCGATCCCCGGAGAGCCCCTTGATCTGCCGGAAGCCGAGGCGGACGGCGTTTCTCGACAGGATGGTTTCATTCATTTCCGCATGGCGCGGATGGATGCGGCCGGGGTCGAAACCGGCTTCCTCCAGCGTGCAGTCCCAGACGGAATGGTTGATGTCGACGTCGCGGATTTCGATGCCGTGTTCGCGCGCGTCGCGGACAAGCTGGGCCGGCTGGTAGAAGCCCATCGGCTGCGAATTCAGGATCGCGGCGCAGAACACGTCGGGATAAAACGCCTTGAACCAGGAGGAGGCGTAAACAAGAAGGGCGAAAGAGGCGGCGTGGCTCTCGGGGAAGCCGTAATCGCCGAAACCCTTGATCTGGTTAAAGCAGCGCCGAGCAAATTCCTCCGTATAGCCATTGCCGACCATGCCCTCGACCATCCGCTTTTCGTATAGCTCGATGGTGCCGTTGCGCCGGAAGGTGGCCATGGCGCGCCGCAACTGGTCGGCCTCGCCGGCCGTGAAGCCGCCGGCATCGATGGCGATCTTCATGGCCTGTTCCTGGAAAAGAGGCACGCCGAGCGTCCTCTTCAGGATGGCTTTCAGCTGAGGACTCGGATAGTCAATTTTTTCCTTCCCCATTCGCCGGCGCAGATAGGGGTGCACCATGTCACCCTGGATCGGGCCGGGGCGGACGATCGCCACTTCGATGACGAGATCGTAGAATTTCCTGGGCTTCAGCCTCGGCAGCATGGACATCTGCGCCCGGCTCTCGATCTGGAAGACGCCGAGCGTGTCGGCGCGGCAGATCATGGCGTAGACCTTTTCGTCCTTAGGCGGGATCGTCGCCAGTGTCAGACGCCGGCCATATTTGTCGCGGACGCGATAATGCTCTTCGAGAAGATCGAAGGCACGCTTCAGGCAGGACAGCATGCCGAGCGCCAGCACATCGACCTTGAGGATGCCGACCGCGTCGAGATCGTCCTTGTCCCACTCCACCATCCTGCGCGCCTCCATCGCGGTCTTGACGATGGGGACGATCTCGTCGAGCCGGTCGCGGGTGATGACGAAGCCGCCGACATGCTGCGTGAGGTGGCGTGGAAAGCCGATGATCTCGTTGACGCGGGCGACGACGTGCCGGGCCGTCGGGTCGGCAAGGTCGATGCCGGCGGCACGCGCCTCCTTCTCGCCGACGCCGGAGGTCGACCAGCCCCAGATCGTGCCCGACAGCGCGCTGCGGACATCGTCGGAGAGGCCCATCGCCTTGGCCACCTCGCGCAGCGCCGAGCGGCCGCGATAGCTGGTAACGGCGGCGGCGAGCGCGGTCCGCTTCTGTGAGTATTTCGAATAGATGTACTGGATCACCTCCTCGCGCCGCTCATGCTCGAAATCGACGTCGATATCTGGCGGCTCGTCGCGCTCGGTGGAGACGAAGCGCTCGAACAGGACATCGGTGAGGGCCGGATCGACCTCGGTAATATGCAGGCAGTAGCAGATGACGGAATTGGCGGCCGAACCGCGCCCCTGGCAGAGAATTTCCACCGACCGGGCGAAGCGCACGATGTCGTGGACGGTAAGGAAATAGCGCGCATATTTCTTTTCCGCGACGATGGCGAGTTCGTGCCGGATCAGTCGCTGCACCTTTTCCGGCACGCCTTCGGGATAGCGCCTTTGCGCGCCCTCGCGGGTCAGCCGCTCCAGTTCCGTCTGCGGATCGACGCCCTCCTCGGTCGTCTCTTCGGGATAATTGTGTTTCAGTTCGCTCAGGCTGAAAGTGAGGGTTTCCGCGAAGCGCAGCGTTTCCGACAGCGCCTCCGGGTAGCGGCGGAAGAGGCGGGCCATTTCCGCCGGCGTCTTCAGGTGGCGTTCGGCGTTGGCGGAGAGTGCCAGTCCGGCTTCGGCGACGGGCACGTTGAGGCGGATCGCGGTGAGCACGTCCTGCAGCGGCCGTCGCTCGGCCGAATGGTAGAGAATGTCGTTGGTCGCCATCAGGGGAACGCCGGCGGCTTTCGCCATCGCGGCCGCCTGTTCCAGCCTGAACCGGTCGTCGCCGCGATAATCCGGCGCGACGGCCAGCCACAGATCGTGGCCGAAACGATCCTTGAATTGCCGCATCAGCGCCAGGTTTTCTTCCGCTGGCGCCGACGCCGACAAATCCGGCAGAACGGCAAGCGACAGCCGGTCGCCCCATTCGAGGAGATCGTCGCGCTTAAGGAGGGTGGCGCCCTTTTCGGTCTCCTCGCGCAGATTGGCCTGGGTCAGCATGCGACAGAGATGGGCCCAGCCTTCACGGTCCTGCGGATAGGCGAGGATGTCGGGCGTCCCGCTGCCGAAAACCAGGCGGCATCCGGGATGATAGGGAAGCTGAACCGCCTCCGTATCTTCGGAAAGCTTGGTGTGCTTCGACTGGCTCCAGGCGCGTACCACGCCGGCGACGCTGTTGCGGTCGGCAAGGCCCATGCCCGCATGGCCGAGGCGGCAGGCGGCCACCACCAGTTCCTCGGGGCGGGAGGCGCCGCGCAAAAAGGAAAAATTCGACTGGGCGCCGAACTCGATATAGGGCGGCGGTGCCATGGGGGCTTGGGCGTTCATGCGAAGATGCCGTGCATGAACCAGCGGGGAACTTGCGTGCTCTCGCCGTAAAAACCCTGCCGGTAGAGCCAGTAGCGACGGCCCTCCTCGTCCTCGATGCGAAAATAATCGCGCGTTTCTTCGCTGCCGTCTCCGCGCCACCATTCCGGGGCGATGCGCTCGGGGCCTTCGGATGCCGCGACACGGTGGAATACACGCCGCCAGCGGAAGGAGGCCGGCGCGCCTTCAGGAACTTCCGCCGCAATCGCTTCGACCGGCTCGGGAGAGGAAAAAAGCCGGATCGGACGTTCGGGGAGATGCGGCTTTTTACCCCCGCCCCCAGCCCGTCCCCACAAGGGGGAGGGGGAAGTTGTCGCAACTTCCCTCGCCGAAATCGTCGAAGCCTGACGCTGGATGCCGGAGCATAATCCCCCTCCCCCTTGTGGTGAGGGGTTAGGGGTGGGGGTATACTCATACGCGGCAGTTTGTCCGGCAAAGGGCACCGCCGCCGCCGCGCGTTCGGGGAGATGGCTTTCGACGGGGACGGCTTTCAGCACGGCATGGTCGCCAAGCCGCGCGCGGACGCGGTCGGCGAACAGGACCAGCCTTTCCTCTTCCGAGATATCCTCGCCGGAAAAATCGGCCTGCCATGCTTCGAGGCGGGCGAGGGAAAGTGCGGAAAGCCTTACCAGATCGAAGCCGAAGCCCGCATCGATCCGGTCTTGGAGAGCGGCGAGCTTTTCATGGAAAAGGAGGCCGATACGGTTCGGGTCGCGCAGCGGCCGCGCGGTCCCGACCGCGATCCGGCTGACCGCGCCGTCTACCCGGAAAAGCGTCAGTTGCAGCGCCCGCGCACCTTCTCCGCGCCGCTCGAGATCCCTACGGAGCGTGGCGGCAAGGAGGCCTACCAGTTGCTCGATCGCTTCCATCGTGCCGATCGGTTCGGCAAGCCGGCGCTCTACCGCGAGCGGCGGCGCCGGCAGGCGTGGGGATATCGGTTCCTCCACCCGGCCGAGCGCCTGGTCGACGCGCAGGAAGAGGAACTTGCCGAAGCGCCGGGCGAGCGGCGCGCGCGGCGTCTGCATGACCGCGCCCACCGTCCTTAGGCCCACACTTTCCAGCCCGCCGCGCGCCGCCGCGTCGAGCCGGAGCGCCGGCAAGGGCAGCGGCGCCAGCGCTTCCTCCTCCCCGCCCTCCTCGATTGCCGAGAGGGAGAAACGCGCCGCGGCCCATGCCGCCCCCGGTGTCGAGGCGATGCCGGCATGGAGGTCGAACCCCTGATGGAAGAAGCGGGCAAGGATATCGTCGAGCAGCGCCTTTTCGCCGCCGAAGAGATGCGCGCAGCCGGTTATGTCGAGGAAGAGGCCGTCCTTGCCGTCGAGCGCCACCAGCGGCGTATAGCGGTCGCACCAGTCGGCCAGGCCTTCGATGAGCCGCCTGTCCGCCGCCGGGTCGGCCTCGGCGATCTCGATCCCGGGATGCATGGCGCACGCATCCGCGATTCCCATCCCGCGTTTCAGGCCGAGCGACTCGGCCTGTTCGTCAAGCGCTGCGATGCGTCTCGTATTGTTCTCGTGACGGCTGACGATGAGGGGTGTTCTCCTCGTCGCCGATTGGTCCGCTATCGGGGTCTCTGGCCGGGAACGCCAGGAGCGTCCGTGCCGCCGGCGCAGGATGCGGTCGGTCGGAAGATGCGGAAACCACAATGCCAATATTCTCTGTCCCATGGTCTTCCTGCCGTCTTTCGCGGAAGCCGCGTTCGGCGGCGTCCCATTCGAGGATGAATTCTCCGGAGGCGGCATTCCGGCTCTTGCCGATGCCGACGGTGAAGGAAGGCGGGCCGATGGAGTGGACAAGCGGGCCGGCAAGTGTTGCGCGTGACCGGGTGCGCGCCGGCGCGACAACCAGCCTGAGCGGCGCCGCCGTCGGCTCGACAGAAGCTGCCTCGCGCAGGAGGAAGAGGGGCCGGCCGGCCTGAAGAGCGCGCCGGTGCAGGCGCCTTGTGGCGGTGAGGTCGAGGCGGCGCGGATTGCCCCCGGTTTCGAGGAATGTCGCCGAAAGGGCGTTCAGCCGTGCCGCCTCCTCGGCTATCCAGAGCGTATCCTGGAGCCGGTCGGGCCCGCAAAAGAGGAAGGTATCCGGCCCGATGCCGAAACGAGCGTAAAGACCGGGAAGATAGGGAAAGCCCGTTTCGCTGAAAATACCTGCCGTGCCGATCCACAAGAGCGGCCCGGCCGCTTTCTCCTTCAGGAGAAGGCTTGCCAGCGCAAGCGCGAAACCCGCCACCGCGCCGGCGTCGCGCGTCTGACTGCCATGAATCTCGACGAGACCGGCCAGCGGCAGGCCGCCGCCGAGCGCCGCGTCAAAGGATTCCGCGCCTGTCCGCAACAGGGGCGAACGTCCCGTGCCGGCCGCATGGCCGTTGCGCCTGAGGAGGATGCCGCCGGCATCGTCAGGCGAGACGGACGGCGCGTCCAGCCTGTCGGCGAGGACACCCTCGATCTTCGCGATTTTTTGGCGCAGGACGAAAACGGCCTCCCGCGCCGCGGCATGGGTGACCATGGCGGTATCCGGTCTTCCGAGAGTGTGTTCATGTTATGTTCTTATGGATTCCAGAGCCTCCCCGAAGAGTCAAGCGTCTTTCGTTTCGCCGGCGAGAAGAATTTATTCCTGTTTCGTTCGATGCGTCGCCTTATGAAATTCCTTAAAGAACCTGTTTACCTTTCTCCAAGGAAGGTGGCGCACGCTAGCAATGCGTAACAGGCCCTCATATAAATTGATAAACGCATCCCGGCCGCTCCGTGGCAAATGATGCCGAAAGCCTGATGAATCCCGGGGATTTGAGACCGATGTCAAAGCGCTATTTCGGAACGGACGGCATCCGCGGACACGCCAATTCCTTTCCGATGACGCCGGCGATCGCCATGCGTGTCGGCATGGCGGTCGGCATGTCCTTCCAGCGCGGCACGCACCGCCATCGAGTCGTCATCGGCAAGGACACGCGCCTTTCCGGCTACATGATCGAGAACGCGCTGGTCGCCGGCTTCTGCTCCGCCGGCATGGATGTGTTCCTGCTCGGCCCGATCCCGACGCCGGCCGTCGCCATGCTGTCGCGTTCGCTCAGGGCCGATATCGGCGTCATGATCTCCGCCTCGCATAATCCTTATCAGGACAACGGCATCAAGCTGTTCGGGCCTGACGGCTATAAGCTTTCCGACGAGATCGAGGAGCGTATCGAACATCTCCTGGACAATGAGCAGGAGATCACCGTCGCCGATGCCGACAGTCTCGGCCGCGCCAAGCGCGTCGACGGCGTGCATGACCGCTATATCGAATTCGCCAAGCGCACCCTGCCGCGCTCCATGTCGCTGTCGGGCATGCGGGTGGTGGTCGATTGCGCCAACGGCGCGGCCTACAAGGTGGCGCCGGCGGCACTTTGGGAATTGGGCGCCGAGGTCATCACCATCAATGGCGAGCCGAACGGCTTCAACATCAACAAGGATTGCGGATCCACCAATCCGCTCAGCCTGTGCAAGAAGGTGCACGAGGTGCGTGCCGATATCGGCATCGCGCTCGACGGCGATGCCGACCGCATGGTGATCGTCGACGAGAACGGTACGGTCATCGACGGCGACCAGGTGATGGCGCTTATCGCCGAATCCTGGAACGAGAACGGCAGGCTGGCCGGCGGCGGCATCGTGGCCACCGTCATGTCCAATCTCGGACTGGAGCGTTTCCTGAACGATTCCGGGCTGACGCTTCTGCGCACCAAGGTCGGCGACCGCTATGTCGTCGAGCATATGCGCCAGCATGGGCTGAATGTCGGCGGCGAGCAGTCCGGGCACATCATCCTTTCCGATTTCTCCACGACCGGCGACGGGCTCGTCTCCGCGCTCCAGGTGCTGGCCTGCATCAAGCGCACCGGGCGGCCGGCAAGCGAGGTCTGCCGCAAGTTCGAGCCGGTGCCGCAGATGCTGAAGAATGTGCATTTCTCCGGCGAGAAGCCGCTGGAAAGCGCGCCGGTCAAGGCCGCCATCGAGGACGCGCGCCACCGGCTGGGCGATGGGGGGCGGCTCGTCATCCGCGCATCCGGCACCGAACCGCTGATCCGCGTCATGGCGGAAGCCGACGACCGCTCTCTCGTCGAAGCGGTCGTCGACGATATCGTCGGCATCATTTCCGATACGCGCAGCGCCGCCTGAGGCTCCCGCAGGGAATGCCGCCGCGCCCACTTGCCTCCTGCCGCCGGCGAAGCGCGCGCCGTTACCTGTTTTCCGCTGCACGCGGGATCATGATTAAAAGTTAGGGTTAAGCCGCCTTTAACCAAATAGCCTGCATTATCCCTTTCACGTTCAACCGAGGGTACGCCTTTCAGACGGCGTCAAGGGGATGTCTCATGTTCGCAAAGTCGAAAGCGGCCTTGCTTGGAGTTCTTTTTCTGGCAGGCGTCTCGGCACCGGCCGCCGCCGCCGATCTCTATGAGCCGCCGGTGGTGCCGGCTCCGGCCTATCAGCCCGTCGAGACGGGTGGCTGGTACATTCGCGGCGATGTCGATTATCATTGGTCGAAAATGCGTGGCGCGAATTATATTACTTATGGCGCCCCCTGCGGTGTCGGCTGCACGCCCGGCAATGATTTCGATTCGACCAAGCTCAAAGGGTCATGGTCTCTCGGTCTCGGCGCCGGCTACAAGATCAATTCCTATCTGCGCACGGATTTGACCGCCGACTACTGGTTCAAGTCGGACTTCACCGGCAAGTCGAGCAGCGCCGGTCCATGCGGTGGCGGTGCCGGGCCGTGCAGTTCGGTCGACAAATCGTCGATGAGCGCGCTGCTGCTGCTCGCAAACGCCTATGTCGATCTCGGCACCTGGCACGGTGTCACGCCCTATCTCGGCGCGGGCATCGGTGGTGCGCACATCAAATGGGATGATTTCCACGGTACGGATTCGAGCGGAGGGGTCTCTGTCGAGGACGGCACTTCGGACTGGCGGTTCGCCTATGCGCTGATGGCCGGCGCTTCCTACTGCCTGACCCACAATCTCGACCTCGATATCGGCTACCGGTTCACGCATATCCAGGGCGGCAAGATATTCAAGTACACCGCCTCGTCGAATGTCGGCCCCGGCTTCGACAAGGGCATGAACGTGCATGAGGTCCGGGCCGGTCTTCGCTACAATTTCGGCGGCAGCGATCGTAGCGGTTGCGGCGAGCAGGTGGCCTATATGGCGCCCGAGCCGGCGCCCGTCTACAAGTAATCGGTCACCAGTTCTCTTAATACCTAGCCGCCCGGCACATGCCGGGCGGTTTTCGTTTGCAATAAAGAAATCAATAACGAAATTAATTATTTACCGGATATTATCCTTAACTACGACTTAACCACTATCGTTAATGATGCTCCTCGCAAACACGGGATCCGGCGCTTGCCGGTTGGGGAGCTTCTACCATGACCCGATTTCCGAAGATCATGCTGTCGGCCGCAGCGCTGGTGTTGGCGCCGCTCGCGCCCGCTCTCGCGGCGGATTACGAACCGCCGGTGGTCGTCAATGCGCCCGACCAGTTCGTGCCGGTCGAGGTCGGAACCGGCTGGTATCTGCGCGGCGATATCGCCTATGGCGTCAACAAGTCCTTCAAGAACATCGATTTCGCCGCCCCACCCCTCAGTCACAGCGAAGACGAGACCACGTTTTCCGGAAGCATCGGCTTCGGCTATCACTTCACCGACTGGCTGCGGGCGGACCTCAATCTCGGCTACCTGCCTGGAAACAAGGTCTCCGCCAGCGACGGCATCGACTCGGGCAAGATCAAGAACAGCGCGTGGTACGGCATGGCGAATGCCTATGCCGATCTCGGCACCTATGTCGGGATCACGCCCTATATCGGCGCCGGTGCCGGCCTTGTTCGCAGCAACCCGGAGGCAAGCACCACCGCCGGAGGTGGCGCCCATGAAGATTCGACCGACTATTCCTTCGCCTATACATTGAATGCGGGCCTGAGCTACGCGGTCTCGAAGGATGTGTCCGTCGACCTCGGCTACCAGTATCTTTCCGCGCCCGACGCGAAAACCGTATCGCTCGACGCTCCGGACAGCTACTCGACCCATAAGGGCATTCATTACCACCAGATCCGCCTCGGCCTTCGATACGATCTCTGGTAAGTTCCCGGATATCTGCCCGCCAGCCCGCAGTGCTGGCATGGCGGGAGCACTCCGATACCTGTCAGTTTTCTCTATCCTTATGGATGCGCCATCGCACATAGTGAGGATGCAAGGCGCTCGAGGGCGAGGAGGAGACAGGAATGCGGCTCCTGCTTGTGGAGGACAATCGGGAACTGGCCGACTGGCTGGCGCGGACGCTGCGACAGGCGCAGTACACGATCGACGTCGTGCATGACGGAGAGGATGCCGAACACGCCCTGGCCTTCGGCGAGCATGCGCTCGTCATCCTCGATTTGTCGTTGCCGAGACTCGGCGGGCTGGAGGTCCTGAAAGGCCTGCGCGCCCGCGGCGACCGGGTGCCGGTGATCGTGCTCACGGCCAATGCCAGTCTCGAGGGCCGCGTGCGCGGCCTCGATGCGGGCGCCGACGACTACCTCGCCAAGCCGTTCGAGATCGAGGAACTGGAGGCACGTATCCGCGCGCAACTCCGCCGCGCCAACAACCGTGCCGAACCCGTCGTCGCCTGCGGCGATCTCGTCCTCGATACCAATACGCGGCTCTTCCGGCTGGCCGGCGAGCCTCTCGTGCTGACGCCGCGCGAGCACGCCGTGCTGGAGCAGATCATCCTCAAGGCGGGTCATACGGTCAGCAAGGCGATGCTTTCGGCGGCGATCTATGATTTCGAAACCGATGCCGATCCGAGCGCCATCGAGATCTACGTCCATCGTCTCAGGAAAAAGCTCGAGGGCGGCAATGTCCGCATCGTCACGCTGCGCGGCCTCGGCTATCTCCTGAAGGCGGAGGAGTGACTTTCATGTCGCGGCGCGCCCGCCCGGCAGCGCGGCCGGACAGATCGGAAGGGTTCTTCCGGCGTCTCTTCCGCTCCAGGAGCCTGCGTCTCCAGCTTCTCGCCTGGGTCGTGTTGCCGCTCGCAGGCCTGGCCGCCGTCAATCTTTGGACCAGCCGCGACAGCGCCTTCGCCACCGCCGATCTGGTCACCGACCAGATGCTGCTCGGCTCGGCGCGCGCCATCGCGGAGCAGGTGTCGATGATCGACGGTGTTCTGGATGCGACCGTCCCGCCGGCGGCGATCGAGTTGTTCGATACCGGCGACCGCGACAGCGTCTATTATCGCGTCGAGACCGCCGACGGACGGCTGTTGACCGGCTATCCGGACCTGCCCCTGCCCGACCGCGCGGGCGGCAGCGACGCAGCCTATCGCGGGCAGGCCCTGCGCCTCAGGAGCTATTCCCATCCGATCGTCGGCGCGGGCGCGGCGTCGCCCATCGTCGTGACGGTCGGCGTGACGACGGCTGGGCACGACGCGATGGCGCGGCGCCTGTGGTTCACCGCCTTCGCGCAGCAATTCGCGCTCGTGCTGATCGCCGGGCTGTTCGTGCTGATCGGCTTGCACCGCGGTCTGGCGCCGCTTCTCAAGCTTCGCGACGCGGTGCGTTCACGCGGCAGGACGCAGTTGGAGCCGATCTCCATTCCCGGGGTGCAGAGCGAGATCCGGCCGCTCATCGACGCGCTCAATGCCTATATGGAGCGCGTGCGGGCGCAGATGGCGGTGCAGCGCCGCTTCGTCGCCAACGCGGCGCACCAGCTTCGCACGCCGTTGGCGCTTCTCTCCACGCAGGCGGCCTATGCAAGGCGCGAGGCCGGGGCCGACGCGCGGGGCGAGGCTCTTCTTGCGTTGCAGGAAAGCACGCAGCGCCTCGCCCGCCTTGCCGAACAACTCCTGACGCTATCGCGTGCCGAGCCTGGCAGCCGTCGCCCGCGCGCGGATCGGGTCGATCTTGCCGAGGCAGCCCGCGACGTGCTGGCCAACCTCGCTCCGGTTGCGGTCGGCCGTGGCGTCGATCTCGGGCTGGAGGCTGACGCGCCGGCGATTGTCAGCGGCGACGGCACGATGCTTACCGAGATGATCGTCAACCTCGTCGACAACGCGCTCCTCTACGGACGCACCGGCGGAAGCGTCACGGTTGCCGTCTCCGCCACCCGGAGCGAGGCGGTGCTGGTCGTGTCGGATGACGGGCCCGGCATTGCCCCCGACGAGCGCGAGCACGTCTTCGAGCGCTTCTACCGCGCCGCCGGCACCGCCGAGGGAGGCAGCGGCCTCGGGCTGGCCATCGTGCGCGAGGTGGCGGAGAACGCCGGCGGATCGGTCCGGCTTGCCGACGGCCCGGCCGGCGGCGGCCTCGTCGTCGAAATCAGGCTGCCGCTGGCACGCGACTGACGCCTGTGTTTCCGCTCACGCTCCCTGTTCGTTGAAGGGGGCCGGCCGCCATTTCAGGACGCGGTTCTCCATCTGGGTGATCAGGAACTCGATGATGAGCGCCATCACGGCCAGGATGATCATGGCGGAAAACACGCCGTTGGCGTTGAAGGCGCCCTGCGCGGTCGAGATCAAAAGACCCATGCCCTGCTTGGCGCCCAGGAACTCGCCGACCACTGCGCCGACCAGGGCGAAGCCGAAGGAGACGTGCAGGCTCGCCAGGATCCAGCTCATCGCCGATGGAGTGATGACGGTGCGGGTGATCTGGAAGGGCGAGGCGCCGAGTATCTGCGCGTTGGCGATCATGGCGCGGTCGGCCTCGCGCACGCCCTGGAAGGCATTGGCGAAGACGACGAAGAACACCATCACCACCGCGAGCGCCACCTTGGAGGCCATGCCGAGGCCGAGCGCGATGATGAAGACGGAGCCGAGCACGACGCGCGGCACCGAATTGGCGATCTTGATGTAGATGGAGAACACGTCCGCCAGAAGCCGGTTGCGGCCAAGGATGATGCCGGCGATGACGCCGCCGACCGCGCCGATGAAAAAGCCGATGAAAGTCTCCTCCAGCGTCACGTAGATCTGCTGCCAGAGAGGCCCTTGCGAGGTGCCTTCCGTGATCCAGGACCAGGTCTGCTCCCAGATGCCGGAGGGACTGGAGAAGAAGAACGGGTCGATGATGCCGGTGTCGGCGCAGATTTCCCACAGGCCGAGGAAGACGATCAGGATGAGGATACGCAGCGCGATGACGAGCATGTGGCGGCGGCGCACGCGTGCCCTGGCGAGACTTTCGGCCGAGGCGATCGCGGAGGCGGAGGCGACGGAATCAGACGGAGAATAGGCGGTCATGGCGGTACTCCCTCACTGTCCGGTTGCGAGCGTGCGGCTATGGCCGATCTGCACTTCCTCGCGCAGATCGTTCCAGATGACCCGCGCGATCTCGATGAATTTCTTATCGTAGCGGATGTCGGCCATGACACGCGGCCTTGGCAGGTCGATGTCGTAGATGCTTTTCACGGTTCCCGGCCCGGCGGTCAGCAGATAGACCTTGTCGGCGAGCGCCACCGCCTCTTCGAGGTCGTGGGTCACGAAGACGACGGAGGATTGGAGTTCGGACCAGAGCGTCAGGAGTTCGTCCTGCATCAGCGTGCGGGTCTGGACATCGAGGGCGCTGAAGGGCTCGTCCATCAGCAGGATCTTCGGCTGGTTGATGAAGGTCTGCGCCAGCGCGACGCGCTTCCGCATGCCGCCCGAGAGCTGGTGCGGATAGTGGTTCTCGAAGCGGGCAAGCCCGACCCTCGCGATCCAGTCGCGGGCACGCTCATGGGCTTCGCGCTTGGCAACGCCGCGATAGAGTGGGCCGGCGGCGACATTGTCGATGACGCTGCGCCAGGGGAAAAGCGCATCGGCCTGGAAAACGAAGCCGATATCGGGACTGATGCTCTCTACCGGCCGCCCCATCACGCGCACATTGCCCGTGGTGGGCTTGAGCAGCCCGGTAACGAGATTGAGCGTGGTGGACTTGCCGCACCCCGTCGGTCCGACCACGCAGGCGAACTCGCCGCGCTCGACCGTCATGGTGAAATCGCGGATCGCCGTCATCATGTGGCCATCGGGCGTGGTGAAGCGCAGCGTCACGTCCTCGATGGCGATCGCGGCGTCCGGCGAAACCATATCCTGCGCGACCGTCGAGGCCGCAGCTTGCACTACGTTCATTGAATTGCCTCCTCTGGCCGTCGGCCGTGCGAAGGGGAGCCGCGAGCGGCTCCCCGCCTATCGGTCAGTTGGAACTGGACTGCTTGCTGGCCGCGTCGACGAAAGCCGTCGTATAGGTCTTGGAGAGGTCGATCTCCTTGCCCTGCAGGCTCTTCGAGAAGGTCGACAGCACCTTCAGCACCGTCTTCGGGCCCTCCGCCGGCATGCGCCCGTCCGGCGTGAACATGGCCTTGCCGCCGGCGAGGCCCTGCACGTAGAGCGCCTTGTCGCCGGCGTAATAGTCCTTCGGCATCTTGTCGGCGATCTCCTCGGCCGAATGTGTGGCGATGAAGTGCAATGTCTTGACGAAGGCGTTGGCGAGCTTCTGGGCCTCGTCCTTGTGGCTTTCCACCCAGTTCGACTGCACGTAGAAGGACGCGGCCGGATAAGGGCCGCCGAGCGCGGCCTGGGTCTTCTCGGGCGTACGCATGTCGACCAGCACCTTGGCCTCGCCGGTCTTCAGCATGCGCGCGATGGTCGGTTCGGTGGTCATGCCGGCCTGGATCTGGTCCTGCTTGATGGCCGCGATGAAAGTGTTGCCGGCGCCTACCGGCAGCAGCGAGTAATCGCCCGGCTTCAGGCCGTTGCGGACAGCCAGATATTGCGTGAGGAAGTCGGTCGATGAGCCGAGCCCGGTGACGCCGAGCGTCTTGCCCTTGAAATCGGCCGGCGACTTGATCTCGGGATGTTTCGAGGAGACGAGTTCGACCTCGCCCGGCGCCTGGCTGAACTGGACGATGGACTCGATGTATTTTCCCTTCGACTGCAGGTCGATCGTGTGGTCGTAGAAGCCGACGACTCCCTGGACGGCGCCGGCGAGAAGCTCGTTCTCGGCCTCGACACCGGCGCGCGTGCCGATCAATTCGACATCGAGCCCCTCATCCTTGAAGTAGCCGAGTTGCTGGGTGAGCATGGCTGGCAGATAGATCTGCTTCTCCATGCCGCCGACGATAATGGTGATCTTGTCGGCCGCATGCGCAACGGACGTGCCGAGTGAAAGCGCAAGCGCAAGCGCGGGCAGCAGGGATCGCGAGATGGAACCTTTCACGGAAACTTCCTCCAGTTGATGCGGCGAGCCAGGTCGCAGAAAGACCGGTGCGCCGCGTTTCCTCCTTCCGGCCAGATAGAATCCGCCGGCACACGACCGTGGGGCCGCTGCAACGACGATAGGCACCGCAAGCTTTCGGTTGGCTTTCAAAGCCGGGCGCACGGGACAAAGGAATTCAAGATGACGGCCAAGCGCCGTGGCGCTCGCCCCGGCGCGGGGCGCAAGCGAGGCGCAGAACAACGCGGCCACGAAGTTTTGCCGCAATCAGCCGGTCCCGGTCCGGCAGTCGCCTCGCGCCATTTTCGGCAGCGCAAGGCAGCCCGGTCAGCGCACCACCAAAACCGGTGCGCGGCTATTTGCAAGGACCTCCGCCGTCTGGCTGCCCATCAACATCCGGCTGATTCCCCGTCGTCCGTGGGAGGCCATTACGATCAGGTCGCAGTTGAGGCTTGCAGCCGTGTTGAGGATCGCCGTGGCCGGATGCTGCATTGGAACGTGAACGGTATCGGCATCGATCCCCAACGCACCCGCCTCGGCTTTGACCGCTGAAAGGATATCGCTTGCGAATTGTTTCTGGCCCGCGTCGTATTGCTCATAGTCGACAGGACTTCCGACCCATCCGGAGCTTGTAGTCGCGCCCTGTAGGGGGAAACGTTCGGTGGCGACAATGACCGTCACCTTGCTGCCGAGCGCCTTGGCCAGAGACAGGCCCTGGTCAACGCCTCTTTGTGCGAGGTCCGATCCATCGGTTGCGATGAGGATATGGTCGTACAAGCTTCAGCCTCCTGCGGTGCGATTGCGGACAGATAATCACCAACGTCTCCTACCGACAAGCGGCCGGCACGGAAGCGTGCGGTCCTCCGACCCGAGCTATTCAGCCGGCTTCGGAAACCGCGCATAGGGAGGCGGAACGAGAAGCCCACCCGCGTGCCAGTTGTATATGAACCGGAGTTGAGGGTTCTTGCCGTGTTCTGCCTGATGTCGCACGAACCTACGGGAAGAGAAGTCGAAAATTCTTTTATCCCTTGCGGTTTTCGGGGCGTTCGGGTAATGCCCGCAGCGGGCCACCCCTCCCCAACGAGGGGCGTGCTATCTGGAAGGATAGGTAAATGACGACACATACGAAGCCCGGACTCCGTCCGGCGAATCCCCATTTTTCATCCGGTCCCTGCGCCAAACGTCCCGGCTGGACGGTCGAAGCCTTGCGTGACGCCGCGCTTGGCCGCTCGCATCGCGCCAAGCTCGGCAAGGCCAAGCTCGAACGGGCGATCGACCTTACCCGTCAAATCCTTCAGGTGCCCGCCGGCTATCGGATCGGCATCGTGCCGGCTTCCGACACCGGCGCCGTGGAGATGGCGCTTTGGTCGCTGCTCGGCGCGCGCGGCGTCGACATGGTCGCCTGGGAAAGCTTTGGCGCCGGCTGGGTCACCGACACAGTCAAGCAGCTCAAGCTCGCCGACGCGCGCGTCATCGAGGCGGGTTATGGCGAATTGCCGGACCTCTCCAAGATCGACTTCGACCGCGACGTGGTGTTCACATGGAACGGTACGACATCGGGCGTCCGCGTCCCGAACGCCGATTTCATCCCCGCCGACCGCAAGGGGCTGACGATCTGCGATGCGACGTCGGCCGCCTTCGCCCAGCGGCTCGATTTCGCCAAGCTCGACGTCGTCACCTTCTCCTGGCAGAAGGCTCTGGGCGGCGAGGCCGCGCACGGCATGCTGATCCTGTCGCCTCGCGCCGTCGAGCGGCTGGAATCCTATACGCCGGCCTGGCCGCTGCCGAAGATCTTTCGCCTGACCAAGGGCGGCAAGCTGATCGAGGGCATCTTCAAGGGCGAGACCATCAACACGCCCTCCATGCTGTGCGTGGAAGACTATCTCGATACGCTGTCATGGGCGAAGTCGATCGGCGGACTGGATGGCCTCATCGCCCGCGCGGACGCCAATTTCGCGGTGATCGACCGGTTCGTCGAAAAATCCGATTGGCTTGGCCATCTCGCGGTCAGGCCCGAGACGCGCTCCAACACTTCGGTCTGCCTTTCATTCGTCGACGGTCAAGTGGCGGCGCTCGACAAGGATGCCCAGTCGGCTTTCGCCAAGGGCATGGTCGCGGCACTCGAGAAGGAGGGCGTCGCCTACGACATCGGCGCCTATCGCGATGCACCCCCCGGCCTCAGGATATGGTGCGGCGCCACCGTCGAGACCGCCGATCTGGAAGCGCTGATGCCCTGGCTCGACTGGGCCTTCGCCAACCAGAAAGCGACGCTCAAGGCGGCCGCCTGACCACCCTCATCCGACCTCGCTCCGCTCTGCCGCCTTCTCCCCTGCTGGGAGAAGGTGTCGCCAAAGGTGACGGATAGGGGTCAGCAACCTGACAGGATTTGAAAAATGCCCCGTGTACTCGTCTCCGATCAACTCTCTCCAACCGCCGTGCAGATCTTCAAGGATCGAGGCGTGGAGGTCGATTACGAACCCGATCTCGGCAAGGACAAAGAGAAGCTTCTGGCCGTCATCGGACAATATGACGGGCTCGCCATCCGCTCGGCGACCAAGGTGACCGAGAAGCTGATCGCCGCTGCGACGAACCTGAAGGTGATCGGCCGCGCGGGCATCGGCGTCGACAATGTCGACATACCGGCTGCCTCGCGCAAGGGCATCATCGTGATGAACACGCCCTTCGGCAATTCGATCACGACGGCCGAGCACGCCGTCGCGATGATGTTCGCGGTAGCACGGCAGCTCCCCGAGGCCGACACCTCCACCCGCGCCGGCAAATGGGAGAAGAACCGCTTCATGGGCGTGGAGATCACCGGCAAGACGCTCGGCGTGATCGGATGCGGCAATATCGGCTCGATCGTCGCCATGCGCGGCATCGGCCTGAAGATGCATGTCGTCGCCTATGATCCCTTCCTGTCGGAGGAGCGGGCTTCACAACTCGGCGTCCGGAAGCTCGAGCTGGACGAGCTTCTGGCGCGCGCGGACTTCATCACGCTGCATACGCCGCTCACCGACAAGACGCGGCACATCATCGACAAGGCGGCGATCGCCAAGATGAAGCAGGGCGTGCGCATCATCAATTGCGCGCGCGGCGGGCTGATCGTGGAAGCCGATCTCGTGGAGGCGCTGAAATCGGGCAAGGTCGCCGGCGCCGGCATCGACGTGTTCGAGACCGAACCGGCCACCGACAACCCGCTCTTCTCGCTGCCCAATGTGGTGTGCACGCCGCATCTGGGCGCCGCCACGACCGAGGCGCAGGAGAATGTCGCGCTGCAGGTCGCCGAGCAGATGTCGGACTATCTCATCAAGGGCGCGGTCTCGAACGCCATCAACATGCCCTCGATCACGGCCGAGGAAGCGCCGCTGCTGAAGCCCTTCATCAAGCTTGCCGAGGTTCTCGGCTCGTTCGTCGGCCAGGTCACCGAGGAGCCTATCCAGGAGGTCGAAATCCTGTTCGACGGTTCGACTTCGTCCATGAACACCCGCGCGCTGATCAGCGCGGCGCTTGCCGGCCTGATCCGGCCGCAGGTCGCCGACGTCAACATGGTTTCGGCGCCGATCATGGTGAAGGAGCGCGGCATCATCGTCGCGGAAGTCAAGCGGGACAAGTCCGGCGTCTTCGACGGTTATATCCGCCTGACGGTGAAGTCGGCGAAGCAGACCCGCGCCATCGCCGGCACCTGTTTCTCCGATGGCAAGCCGCGCTTCATCCAGATCAAGGGGATCAATCTGGACGCGGAGGTCGGCGAGCACATGCTCTACACGACCAATGCCGACGCACCGGGCATCATCGGCCTTCTCGGCACCGTCTGCGGCCAGAACGGCGTCAACATCGCCAATTTCGCATTGGGCCGCAATCGGCCCGGCGGCGACGCGATCGCGCTCCTTTATCTCGACGCGCCGTTCCCCGAACAGGTGCTCGCCAAGGTGCGCGCACACGAGACGATCGATTCGGCCAAGCCGCTGCGGTTCGACGTGTCGATGATGTGAAAGACCGTTTGAAAATGCGTGAGGCCGGGCTGCAAAGGGCGTTCGGCTGCGCTCCGATGCTCACATATTTCAAGTACGCTCCGCTTCGGTGCTCGCCAGACACCATTTTCGCCTCGGCCTGACGGATTTCAAACGACCTCTTGGGCCGGCGCGGTTTTCGGCAAGGGCGCGGAGCATCCCGTGCCTTTGCACTCCTCCCGTTCAGGCAGAGGCTCTCGCCGCGTGTTTTCGGCCGGAATGCTCGGCCAGCCAGATGCCGCCCAGCACCAGCACCATCGCCAGCGCATGGTAGGACTGGAATTTTTCGCCGATCAGCACGACGGCAAGCAGCGTACCGAAGATCGGCACGAGGTTGATGAAGAGCGACGCGCGGTTCGACCCGATCAGCTCATTGCCGCGAATGTACAATATCTGTGCGATGGCCGATGGGAACAGTGCGACATAGAAGCAGACGGCCCATCCGGTGACGTCGGGATAGATCACCCGTCCGGTGCCGATCTCCCACCAGGCGAAGGGCAGCGCGGTGACGAAAGAGAAGAAGGACAGCGCCATCATCAGGCTCTTCCAATGTATTTCCGGCTTGAAGCGCAGGAACACGGTGTAGCCGCTGTAGAGCACTACCGCGATCAGCATCATGCCATCGCCGATATTGACGCCAAGCGCCAGCAATTGCCGCGGATCGCCGTGGCAGGCGGTGATCGCGACGCCGGCGATCGTCGCCATCACGCCGAGAAGCTGCAGCCAGGCGACGCGCAGGCGGAAGAGCAGGAAATTGATGAGGATTACCAGCACGGGCATGCCCGCCTGCTCGATGGATACGTTGATGGCGGTCGTATAGGTGAGGGCCGTGTAGAAGAGCGCGTTGAAGAAAGTGAAGCCGCAGGTGCCAAGAACGCAAAGCAGGAGCAGATGCCGGCGCATTTCCGGCCAGTCGGCGAGAAACTGTCTCCAGCCGATGGTGCCGAGCACGCCGAACGCGATCACCCAGCGCAGGGTCACCAGTATCATCGGCGAGATATGGCCGACAGCCAGCTTCCCGGCTACTGAGTTGCCGGCCCAGAAGAGCATCGTCAGCAACAGGTAGAGATAGGCGCGGTTCTGCATCGGGCGGGCCTTCAGGGCGAGACGGCAAGTCGAACGGTCCGCAATACGGGCAATAGCTCCGGGCGTAAATGTACCAGTGCACGGAATTCTTGGCCTTCACCGGAACATGCGCCGTGAAACCGGCATTTAGGCCGGCCTGAAAGAAAAGTCGCGCATGCCGGCCGTTGCGGTTATAGAGGCGTGTATTTTTCAACCGGATGCCGGAAGGCCGGCGCGCGCAAGGATCGATCATGGCAAATGTGGTTGTCGTCGGCTCGCAGTGGGGCGACGAGGGCAAGGGCAAGATTGTCGACTGGCTGTCGGAGCGCGCCGACGTGGTGGTGCGCTTCCAGGGCGGCCACAATGCCGGCCATACGCTGGTCATCGACGGCGTGAGCTACAAGCTTTCGCTCCTGCCGTCTGGCGTGGTGCGGCCGGGCAAGCTTTCGGTGATCGGAAACGGCGTCGTCTTCGACCCGCATGCGTTCGTCGCGGAATTGGGGCGGCTTGCTGAACTCGGCGTGCATGTCACGCCCGATTGCCTGAAAATTGCCGAAAACACCGCGCTAATCCTGTCGCTTCACAGGGAACTGGACGGTTACCGCGAGGATGCCGCCTCGAATTCCGGCACGAAGATCGGCACGACGCGCCGGGGTATCGGTCCGGCCTACGAAGACAAGGTCGGCCGCCGTGCCATCCGGGTATTGGATTTGGCGAATTTGGACACGCTTCCGGCCAAGGTCGACCGCCTGCTCACGCATCATAACGCGTTGCGGCGTGGTCTTGGCCATCCGGAGGTCGGCGCGGACGCGATCCTGCACGAACTGAGTTCGGTGGCCGACCGTATCCTGCCGTTCGCCGACAGGACGTGGAAGATCCTCGACGAGCGCCGGCGTGCGGGCGAGCGCATCCTTTTCGAGGGCGCGCAGGGCACGCTGCTCGATATCGACCATGGCACGTATCCGTTCGTGACGTCGTCCAATACGGTCGCGGGACAGGCGGCTTCCGGTTCCGGCCTCGGCCCCGGCGCCATCGGCTACGTGCTCGGCATCACCAAGGCCTACACGACCCGCGTCGGCGAAGGGCCGTTCCCGACCGAGGATACGGGCGAGATCGGCGAGTTCCTCGGCACGCGCGGCCATGAATTCGGCGTCGTGACGGGTCGCAAGCGCCGTTGTGGCTGGTTCGACGCGGTGCTCGTGCGGCAGGCCGTCTCCGTCAACGGCATCAACGGCATCGCGCTGACCAAGCTCGACGTGCTCGACGGGCTCGCCGAGATCAAGGTCTGCACAGGATACCGGCTGGACGGCGAAACGATCGACTACCTGCCGGCGAGCCAGGGTGCGCAAGCGCGGGTCGAACCCATCTACGAAACGCTGGAAGGCTGGCAGGAGACGACGCGCGGCGCACGCAGCTGGAGCGAACTTCCCGCCCAGGCGGTGAAATATGTCCGCTATATAGAAGAGCTTATCGGCGCGCCGGTCGCGCTCCTTTCGACGAGCCCGGAGCGCGACGACACGATCCTTGTGACCGATCCCTTTCACGATTAGTTTCGAATATCGGCCCCGTTGCTTCGCGCGGGAGCCGACGCAAATGGAAAGCATCTGAGCGAATGGCAGATTTTGTCGCGGTTCTGAAGAAGACCATCGACGGTCTCGACGAAGCGAACCCGGAAGTTCGCCGTAAGGTCTATGACAAGGCCCGGACTACCATCGCGGCCAAACTCAGCCAGATAAATCCGCCTCCGCCGGCGGCCGTCGCCGAGCGCCAGACAAAGGCACTGGAAGACGCGATCCGGACGGTCGAAGCGGAATACAGCGCCGCCGGGAGCAGGGCCGACGAGCCCGCGGACGAACTCGAAGCGATCTTCGCCAGCCTGAGCGATCCGAAGCCCAGGGCCGCGCCGAAGCCGCCCGAACCGGTGGCGCCAAAGCCGGCGGCGCCGCTGCCGGCCGCCCTCGCGAACCGGCCGCCGGAACATCCCGCCGCCGCCATGCCTTCGGCGCTGTCGGGGGTGCAAAGGCCGCCGGTGGCGCCGCCGAAGCCCGCGCCCGCGACGAGCGCGGCATCCCCCGAAAAGCCCGTGAGGCAGGAGACGGACCCCGATTCTTTCTTCCTGGAACCGGACGAGGATACTTTCTCCGGCGAGATCGTTCCTCCGGCGAGGCGGCGAGGCGGCGGCCTGCTGATCACGCTTCTGGCGCTGATCGTCGTCGCCGGCGCAGCCTATGGCGCGTGGTCCAAGCGCGGGGATATCGCCTCGGCGCTTGGCGTGCAGCTTCCAAAATTCGCGCGTACGGGTGAACCGGCGGCGAAGGAGGTCGCCATCGCCAAGCCCGAACCGGCGAAAAACGCCGACGCCGACCAGAAGCCGGCCGTACCCCCCTCTGCGGAGGGCGTTGCTTCAGCAGAGGGCGCAGCCAAGAACGACAAGCAGGCCGATGCGGTCACCACACCGCCCGCGGTCACCAAATTCACGCAGAGGCTCGCCGCCGACGGCACCGAATCCAATCCGGGCCAGGCGGCAGGCGAAGCGAAGATCGGCGAAGGCACTTCGGTCGCGGCCGCGACACCGGCTGAAAACAACAACACGCCGGCCGGCGGGAACGCGTCGGCTCAGCCGGCGCCCGGTGCCGACAAGGCCCAGGTGCCGGTGGCCCAACGCGCGATCTTCTACGAGGAACGAACGAACACGGAGCAGGGATCGGCGAATACCGGAACCATCGTCTGGTCGCTGGTGAAGGAATCGCCGGGCGGTGACTTGCCGCCCGAACCGGCCATCCGCGGCGAGGCGACCATCCCGGCCAGGAACCTGCAATTGCGCATCACCATCCGCCGAAACGGCGACAAGACCCTGCCGGCCAGCCATATCGTGGAATTGATCTTCCTGACGCCGGACAATTTCGAAGGCGGCGGCATCGACAGCGTGCTCAGGATGGCCATGAAGGATACCGAGCAGGCACCCGGCAATCCCATCATCGGCATCCCCGCGAAGATCGCGGACGGCTATTTCCTGCTCGCACTGAACGACGGCAAGGCGGAAGTCGAGACGAACACGACGCTTCTGCGCCGCGACAGCTGGATCGACATACCGGTCGTCTACAAGTCCGGCCGGCGGGCGCTGATGACGCTGGAGAAGGGCATCCCCGGCGACAAGGTCTTCGACGATGTCCTGAATGCCTGGGAGCAGACGCCGATCGGCCAGCAAGATGCGCCGGCGCCGTCGGGTGACGATGGCAACCAGGATGCGAACAAGCCTGCCCCCGCCAGCGGCACCAGCGGCTGAGGCCAAAAAAATGGCGCGCCTGAAAGCGCGCCATCTCCTGAAATCGTCATAGGGGCAAAGGCGACGTCGCCGCCGCCTTTTCTTTACGGCCGCTGCTCCGCCTCGATGGTGCGGAGCGACTGCGTCTGCCGCTTGGCGGCGGCCTTCACCGCATCCTGCACCTTCTCGAACGCCCGGACCTCGATCTGGCGGACGCGTTCGCGACTGATGCCGAATTCGGAGGACAGTTCCTCCAGCGTCATCGGCTCCTCGGAAAGACGCCGGGCCTCGAAGATACGCCGTTCGCGCTCGTTGAGGACCGTCAACGCCTCGCCGAGCATGCCGCGCCGGTTTTGGAGTTCGTCCTGCTCGACCAGCATGTCCTCCTGGCTTTCGCGGTCGTCCACCAGCCAGTCCTGCCATTCGCCGGACTCGCCCTCGCTCGCGCGGATTGGCGCGTTGAGCGAGGCATCGCCCGAGAGGCGGCGGTTCATGGAGACCACTTCGGCCTCGCTGACGTTCAGCCGCGTCGCGATCTCGCTGATCTGGTCGGGCCTGAGGTCGCCGTCGTCAAGCGCCTGAATCTTGCCCTTCACCTTGCGCAGGTTGAAGAACAGCCTCTTCTGGTTGGCCGTGGTGCCCATCTTCACCAGGCTCCAGGAGCGCAGGATATATTCCTGGATGGAAGCCTTGATCCACCACATGGCGTATGTCGCCAGCCGGAAGCCGCGCTCCGGTTCGAACTTCTTCACCGCCTGCATGAGGCCGACATTACCTTCGGAAATGACCTCGCCGATCGGCAGGCCGTAGCCGCGATACCCCATGGCGATCTTCGCCACGAGGCGCAGATGGCTGGTCACGAGCTTATGCGCGGCAGTGGTGTCGGCATGCTCGTTGTAGCGCTTGGCGAGCATGTACTCTTCCTGCGGCTGAAGCATGGGAAAACGGCGTATCTCTTCGAGATACCGCGACAGGCCGCCTTCGCCGGAAACGATACTGGGTAGATTCTGGGCCATGGAGCACCCTCCCTTTTGCGGCATGCCTCCCGACCGGGCAGGCATCATCCCGGCCGCCCGCCTTCGCGGCGCAGCCGACTACTCCACATATAGGTATGAATCAGGCGGAATTACACCCCGCCCGGAACGACATGTCAGATCGTACCGCACTGCATGGCTGCCGCTCATTCCGCCGCACGGAAAGCCCACAGGAGAAGCGCCATATCTTCGGGCATGGGTGCCTCGAACCGAAGCAGCATGTGGGTGGTCGGGTGGCGGAATGCAAGAAGCCACGCATGCAGCGCCTGCCGCCCGAAGCCGGAAACCAGGCCCTTCAACGGCTCGGAAAGCCGGTTCGACTTGCTGAGGAAGGCCGCCCCGTAGTCGCGGTCGCCGATCAGCGGATGGCCGATATGGGCCATATGGACCCTGATCTGGTGGGTGCGGCCGGTCTCCAGCCTGCATTCCACCAGCGAGGCGAGGGCGGTGGCGTCCGGCTTCCCGCCGAAGCGCTCCCGCACCCTGTAATGCGTGACCGCATGGCGCGCGTCCGGCTGGCTTTCGCGCACCACGGCCTGTCGGGTGCGGTCGCGGCCGGAGCGCCCGAGCAGCGTGTCGATCGTTCCCGCCGGGCGCGGCGGCGTGCCCCAGACGAGTGCCTGGTAGGCGCGTTCCAGATCGCCAGAGCGTCCATGGTCGGCAAAGGCAGCTGAAAGCTCGCGATGGGCATGGTCGGTCTTGGCGACGACCAGAACGCCGCTCGTATCCTTGTCCAGCCGGTGCACGATACCTGGCCGCCTGACGCCGCCGATGCCGGAAAGGCTTTGTCCGCAATGGGCGATCAGCGCGTTGACCAGCGTGCCCGTCCAGTTGCCCGCGCCTGGGTGGACGACCAGGCCGGCCGGCTTGTTGACGACGATCAGTTCGTCATCCTCGAAGAGGATGTCGAGCGGGATGGCCTCGCCTTCCGGTTCCGCCGGTTCCGGCGGCGGCACGTCCACTTCGACAGCGGCGCCGGCGGTGACCTTCGCCTTGGCTTCCAAAACAGGCGAGCCGTCGATCGACACCCCCCCTTCCCGAATGAGCGCCTGGATACGGCTGCGCGACAGTTCGGGCGCCAACGCTTTCGCCAGCCACTGGTCGAGCCGCGTACCGGCCGACCCAGGATCGACTTCAAGCACTTTCCTTGTGCCGCCGGCTTGGATATCAGGATCGCTCATCCGCTAATCCCGGGATGCCGAAAAATGGCCGCACCGCAATCAAACGACGACGACAAGCCCCTCGATCCCGAGGTCGAGCGCGTGCGGCGCAAATTGCTGCGCTTCATGATCATCAATCTCGTCATCCTGTTCGTCGCCTTCGCGGCGGTGATCGGCGGGTTCATCTACAAGAGCAGCCATGCCTCCAAAAGGGCGGCGGAGCAAGAAGCAGCGGTCAAGCCACCGTCGGGCGCGGATGCTGTCGCCGCGACGATCACCATACCAGCCGGCGCGCGTATCGTCGCGCAGACGCTGTCAGGGCGACAGCTTCTCCTCAATCTCGAACTGGCCGACGGAACCCGTTCCTTCCTGCTCTACGATCTGGAGGCGGGGCGGACGCTTGGCACCTACGCCGTCAAGGCTGAATGACGATACCCGGATCGCTGCCGGCGGCATTTGCGGCAATCGGGCGAAGGCGCGCCGACGGCCTTGCGGCAACAGTTGCATTCCATGTCCTTCCCACGTATATGGCGGTTTCGGATGCGCCCATCGTCTAGCGGTCAGGACGGCGCCCTCTCACGGCGCAAACAGGGGTTCGATTCCCCTTGGGCGTACCAGCACCTTTCTTGAGGCTAGTGTTTTCAATGGCTTGCGGGCAGTTTTGCCTAGCGCCTCTGGTGGGTTGGGCAAAACTGCCCGGATCCGATCTCTCCGCCAAACCGCCATCACCGAATGGAAAGCCGCTGCGCATCTGATCGCATGAAATCCAGCTTGAGGATTCCGCGCGCCCGTATCCCAAACAACGTGACAGCGCCGTTGGAAGTTCCGATGCCGCCGCCAATATCAACAGCGTGGCGTATTGATGCCAAGGAACATGTCGGTGAGCGAATAAATGGAGCGAGCGCTCTCCAAGCCCTCCAGCGCTTTCATGAATCGACTCACGTCGAGGTGCGCCGACCCGTACTCAGTAAGCTTGTGCATCGCTATATCGCGCCAAGTCGATCCGCTGGCGGGATAGCGGGGTACGCGAACGAGGCTCTCGCCTGATTCCAGACGGATGAGAATTTCCTGCTCTCCAACCGCGTAGCCGGCTGCGTCGCTGCTCGCGACGGCATGGATTCGGGCCATCACCGATTTGACTGCGCCCGCCTCCCATCGCTTGCGCTCGAGACTGTCCACACCGAAGGCGCCATCGACGAGCGCGGCGCCGAAACAGAATGGAAGGCTATGGTCGGCCGCCTCGGCGCCGGTTGGCGCATACTTGGCCCGGTCGGCGCAGCGTTCGACTGTCGCCCGGCTTACCTTGATCTCGATCTGGTCGATGCGACCGTGAAGATCAGGGAATTGGCGGTGGAGCATGATCGCTTCGGATATAAGCGGTTGAAGCGCATACTGGGCAGGGTACTGCTTGAGCCAGATAGCCCCTATCACGGACGTATCGAGCCGCCCGGTGAGCTTCCCGCTGTCAAGGTGCGCGCCGGAGATGCTCTCCCACAGCGACACCATTTCCTCCAGCATACGATCGGCGCCCTTGAGTCCGGAGCGCGTCATGGCGAGGGCATCGAAGGCGGCCTTGGCGTGCATACCGTATGCATAGGTCTTCAAATTGGTGATGTGTCCCCGGCTGAAGCCCTCGGGCACCAGAACGCCACGCGCAGACAGGTTGAGCCCCGCCGCTGCCTGCTTTGCCCCGAGACCCAGAACGCGCGCGATGACGAGCGGCGTCACGAATGCCGCATGGCCCGTATGGTGGAGCCCGTGCGGATGCATGGGCATTGTCCGGGAGAGCAGCACATGCAGGGACGCGGCGGCCGCAACCGCCTCCAGGACCGTTCGGCCGGATGCCCCTACCTGCTCGGCGGCAGCGAGAATGGCCGGGATCGCCTCGCTTGGATGGCAAACGTCCCCTTCGGCATAGACATCCATCAGGTCGCGCGAGCGCAGGAGAGCGCCATTGACGAGGGCGGCCGTTGCAGCCCCCACACGCTCACCGGTCGAGAGAAGCCGGGCGCAGGGATTGGCCACGTCCGGCCCCGCGATCATCCGCGCCTCGCCCGTCAAGGCCGGCGGTGCGGCCTGGATACAGGCCAGCGCGTCGATGATCAGTGTCTTGACCTGCTCGATCGTGCCGGGATCAAGATCATCCAGCGACACCGCATAGACGGCTTGCGCCATCTCCATCGCCAGGGACGATCCCCTATCCTCTCCGATCATGCCTGCACCCGCCATCCTACTGCCAATCAAGCACAATCTTGCCCATGTGCTGACCCGATTCCATGTAGGCGTGCGCCTGCGCCGCATCGGCGGCCGGGAAAACCCTGTCAACGACAATGCGGAACCCGCCACTCTCGATCAACGGCCAGGCCACGTCACGTACCGTGCCGACCAGCGCGGTTTTCATGGCATCGGGTTTGGAGCGCAGCGTGGAGCCACGCACCACGATATTTCGCGTCAGCAGCCGGCCGAGATCGACCTTGCCAAATCGACCGCCCTTGAAGGCAATGATGATCATGCGGCCACCCGGCTTGAGGCAGCGCATGTTCGCCTCGAAGTAATCCCCGCCCACCATGTCGAGGATCACATCCACGCCTTCGCCGCTGTCTTTGATGGACTGCGCAAAGTCTTGCGTACGATAGTTGATCGCGTTCGTGGCGCCGAGATCTTTGCACAGCTCCACCTTCTGCGGTGTGCCGGCAGTGGTCCAGACCTTGTGGCCGCGAAGGGCGGAAAGCTGGATGGCGGCCGTCCCGATGCCGCTTGTCCCACCATGGACGAGGAGGGTTTCACCATCCTTCAACTCGCCGAGTTCGAAGACGTTGAGCCATACCGTACAAAGCGCCTCCATCAGAGCCGCCCCTTCCACGAAGCCGACCCCCTTCGGCAGCGGAAGCACATGGCCAGACGGCGCGACGCAGTATTGCGCGTAGCCGCCGCCCGCCAGCAGCGCGCAGACCCTGTCTCCGACCGAGAAGCCCGAGACGTCATCGGCGACCGCCGTGATCGTCCCGGCGACCTCGAGTCCGATGATCTCCGATGCGCCTTTGGGCGCGGGGTAGAGGCCCTGGCGCTGGGCAAGATCGGCGCCGTTGAGACCGGAGGTCGCAACCTTGATCAGAACCTCCCCGGCGCCAATTGCAGGGGTAGGCGCATCGCCGAGCGCGAGAGTTTCGGGCCCGCCGGCCGCAGACGCTAGAATTGCCTTCATGACTTGCCCTTAGAGACCCAACCCGTATCGGGGGGGATCGTTTTTGCCTCAACTGTCGCTGAATACCGCGCTCGCGCGAACGCAGATGGCACCCTGATCGTCGGTTGCCCAAAGCTCCGCTCCTTGCCCATGCGGACGTCCGCACGCAAAAAACGGGCGCTTTTCGAACATCGGCTTGACCGAGCGGTAGGAAAACGACTCCACCGACCGCCCGGCGTTTTCCTCGGCAAGCCGCAACAGGCAGGTCGCCACCAGCTGGCCGTGAACGACCAGTGCCGGATAGCCTTCCATCAGCGTGAAATCCCGATCGAAATGTATCCGGTGCGCACTGAAAAGCAGGGCCGAATACCGAAACAGCATCCGCTCGTCGGGCAGATAGGAGCGCTTCCACACTGAATCGGTCTCGACGCTCGCCACGGCTCGCCCCGCCGCTTGCGGCGGCCTGACCGCATCGCGATAGACAATCTTCTGATCCTCGACTAGCAGCAGACCTCGCGGACCCGAAAACTCCTGTCGCACGTTGACGAGGTAGAAGCTGCCACTGCGGCCTTCCTTGGCCGCGATGTCCGTGACACGCGCCGTCCGCCGGACAGGCTCGCCCACGCGGATTGGTTCCAGAAAGCGGGTATCGGCACCGGCGAACATGCGCTTCTTGTAAGGCAGGTTCGGCAGGTGCTCGCCACGCGTGGGATGACCGTTCTCATCAAGTTGGTCGTGTGCCACAACAGGCAGGCAGTGCAACCAATGCGCCAGCGACGGGATCGCCGCCCCTGGTTCAAGAGGCGGGATCGCGTGGCCGAGGGTCGCGGCGAGCATGCGGCCCTGCAAGGGACCGATGGTCTCGTCCACGGCCTCTGGAACGAGACCGGTTGCGTCGGGAATGGAGGGCGTAGCCGCAATCATTTGGCAGGCTTCAAGCTGCCCCAATTAAGCTCGACGCCTTCCGCTTCCAGTTCGGCGATCACCTCGTCGAGGTGATGATAGGAGGTGTTGCTCACCGGCAGGCCGCAATAGATCGCCTGCTGCAGCATGATCTCCTTGATGTCCTCGAGGGCAAAGCCGTCGCGCAGGGCGGCCCTGAGATGCATCGTATATTCCTCCCAACGTCCCAGGGCCATCATCGTGCCCAGGACGAGGATGCGACGCGTGCGGTAGTCGAATCCGTCCCGCCCCCAGACCGCCGCCCAGCCGTAGCGGGTAAGCATATCCTGGAATTCCTTGTTCAGCGGCGTTTCTCCGGCCACCGCCCTGTCGACGTGGGCTTCGCCAAGAATGCGACGTCGCACCTTCATGCCGGCCTTGTATGTCTCGTCGTGGTTGTTCTGGGTCATCGCTATTGCCTCGCTTGCTGGCTTCATTTCGCCGGGTGTTCGCCCTGGCTTTAAAGGGGGGAAAGGCCGAGGATGGATCGGGCCTCTTCGACACTCGCCGGATATCGATCATACTGCTCGCACAGCCCGGCAACCCTTTCAACGAGTTCGCCATTACTGCGCGCCAGCCGGTCCCGGTCGAAGCGAATGTTGTCCTCGAGACCGGTGCGACAATGTCCGCCCATCTCCAGACACCAGTGATTCACCTGCAACTGATACCGGCCCAGGCCCGCGGCGCCCCAGGTCGCTTGCGGATCAAGTGCTTCCAACTCGCTTACGAGAAACTCCAGAACGGAACGGCGTACAGGCAGGGCGTTCTTCACGCCCATGACGAACTGGATGTGAAAAGGCCGGCGAATGCGCCCGCGTGCAGCCAAGTCTACCGCGTTGTACAGCATGGAGGCGTCGAACGCCTCGACCTCCGGGCGGATGTCCTGCTCGAGCATCACGTCCGCCAGGCGCTCCACAAACCCTTCGGAATTGGCATAGATCCAATCGCCAAAATTCACGGATCCCGTCGCGTAGGATGCCATGTCAGGCTTGAGATAGAGAGGATTCAGCCTCTCTTCTTCGGTGCGTCCGCGCCCTCCCGTGGAGAACTGGACAACCATACCCGGACAATGGCTGTTGATGCCCTCCTTGACGGCCCTGAACAGCTCCGGATCGGAGCTGGGAGCCTCGTTCTCATCGCGTACATGGATATGCGCGATGGTCGCGCCGGCCTCGAAGCACTCATGGGCGGATTCAATTTGCTCCGCCGGCGTCACCGGCACGGCTGCCGTATCTTTCTTGCGTGGCACGGAGCCCGTTAGCGCCACCGTGATAATTGCAGCCTTGGCCATCACTGGTCCTCAAAATTTCGATATGCGAAAATTAGATCACAATGCGAAGTATACGAACGGAAGGCTGAAGCGTCAATCACGCAATGCGCGTTCCATTGCCGGTTTCATCGGATTTCTGCCACTTTTTTGAATTCTAGTACTCCGCCAGCCAAATTAATTTTCGCTATACGAATTTCTGGATTGCGAATCTTTGCCGTTGGCTCTATCGTCGGACCTAAAATTAGGAGGCCTGACAATGGAATATGATGTGCTGGTCGTAGGCGCCGGCAACGCGGCCATGTGCGCTGCGATGGCTGCCGCTGAAAAGGGGGCGAAGGTCGTTGTTCTGGAATGCGCACCCCAGGAAGAAAGCGCTGGAAATACCCGCTTCACGGCAGGCGGCATTCGCTTTGCCTATGAAGGCGTCGACGATCTGCGCCGCATCATGCCGGACCTGACGGACTCGGAAGTCGATATGGCGGACTTCGGCTCCTACTCGACCGACCAGTTCTACGACGACATGTTCAAGATGACGCAGTACCGCACAGATCCGCAACTGTGCGAGCAACTCGTCATGCGCTCCTATTCCACCATGCAGTGGATGCAGGAGAAAGGCGTTCGTTTCGTTCCGATCTACGGCCGCCAGACCTTCAAGGTCGATGGCAAGATGAAGTTCTGGGGCGGCGTCACAGTCGAATCCTGGGGCGGCGGCCCGGGCCTCGCCGATCAGCAGCACGAGATCGCCGTCAATATGGGCATCGAGGTCCGCTTCGGCGTGCGCGCGCTCTCCTTGATCACCGATGGGATATCCGTGCAGGGCGTGCGCGCAAGAGCGAAGAACGAAATCGTCGACATCAAGGCGCGCTCCGTCGTGCTTGCCTCCGGCGGCTTCGAGGCCAATACGGAGTGGCGTGCGCGCTATCTTGGTGTCGGGTGGGATGCCGTGCGCGTGCGGGGCACCCGTTTCAACACCGGCGACGGCATCCGCATGGCGCTCGACATCGGAGCCTCTCCCGCCGGTAACTGGACCGGATGCCACGCTTGCGAGTGGGACTTCAACGCACCGGAATTCGGCGACCTGAGCGTCGGCGACGGTTTCCAGAAGCATTCCTACCAGGTCGGCATCATGGTCAACGCCCGGGGCAGGCGCTTCGTCGACGAAGGCGCCGACATGCGCAACTACACCTATGCCAAGTATGGCCGCATTATCCTCCAGCAGCCGGACCAGTACGCCTGGCAGGTCTTCGACAAGAACCTTCTCCCCCATCTTCGCGACGAGTACCGTATCAAGCAGGTGACCAAGGTGACGGCGGACTCGATCGAGGAACTCGGCCGCAAGATGCAGATCGACGTCCCTGCCTTCGTTGCCGAGGTCGAAGCATACAACAAGGCTATCCTGACCGACCGCAAATTCGACCTGTCGGTCAAGGACGGACGCGGGACCGAGGGCCTGGAAATCCCCAAGTCGAATTGGTCAAACCCGATTGCCGAGGGGCCATTCGAAGCCTACCAGGTCGGTTGCGGCATCACGTTCACCTTCGGTGGCCTGCGCATCGCGCCGGAAACCGCGCAGGTTCTGAACAATGATCTCGAGCCCATCAGCGGCCTCTACGCGGCTGGTGAACTGGTGGGAGGCATCTTCTACTACAACTATCCGAGTGGCACCGGACTGATGTCGGGCGCGGTGTTCGGCAAGATCGCCGGTGAGAACGCCGCAAGCGCCGCCTGAGAGACTCCGGTCCCTATCGGCCGATAGGGGCCGTCCCACCGGCTGTATCGAGAGATGCGGCCAGAGAGGGAGCCTGTCGAAGGACCTCATTGAGGCGATCGGCCCCGCGGCGCAGCGCGTCCATCCGAGCAGCAAGCAGTTCCTCGGTCGTATTGCCGCGCGTGAAACCAGAGCAGTTCAGCCCGGCGACAACGCGGCCTGAACGCAGGCGGATCGGCACAGCGACAGCCGCGAGACTTGCCTCAAGCTCGTCCTGTACGACGACATAGCCCGACTGACGCACATCCTCGATCAGCGAGCGAAGCTTCGACTTTTCAGTCACCGTAAAAGGCGTGAGTTTTTTCAACTCGACGCGGTCGAGATAGGCTGCCAGTTCCTCTTCGTTCAATGCCGCGAGCAGCACGCGTCCAATCGACACGGCATAGGCGGGAAATCGGCTGCCCACCCCGGCAGTCAGCCGGACGAAGCGTTTGCCCGAGAAGTTCGCGAGGTACAGCACCTCGTCCCCTTCCAGCACGCCAAGCGAGGCGCTGTCGCCCGCTTCCGCAACGATATCGCGCAGGATCGGCTGTATCAGTTCCTCGAACCGCCCTGCTTCGAGGAAGGCCGCGCCAAGTGACAGTACTTTGGGCCGTAGCATGAACTCGCGGCCCTCGGAACCAACATAACCAAGCCTTTCCAGCGTCCACAGGCACCGGCGCGCGGTGGCCGGACTGAGGCTCGTTCTCGCCGCCACCTCGCTCAGCGTCAGTTTGGAATTGTCGCGGTTGAATGCCTCGATGACGGACAGGCCCCGCGCCAGCGACGTGATGAATTCCCGGTCCTCTTTCAATGGCTTTCCCCCGCCGCCAGACGCTCCCAGGCAGCAAGGGGCACTTTGCGGTAAAAGTTTCGCTTAGCGAAAAACGCCAAGACTGTCAACGCTTCCGACGCCCGGCAATGCTCGCCTATCGCGCAGCCAGGAAGCCGCGTACGGCTTCGCTAAAGCCCAACGGCTGCTCGGTCGCCGACAGATGCCCCGCGTCGAGCAGGCAGTATACGCCGCCCTTGACCAAAGCGGCAATCTGCTGCGCCAACTCGGGCGGCGCGGCGGCGTCCTGCTTGCCTCCAATCGAAAGAAGGGGAATGTCCATCCCTTTCAGATCGGTTGGCAGCGTCGGTGTGTTGGCGATCGCCATACAACAGGCGGCATAGCCTTCAGGATCGTTGCTGGCGAGCGTGTCGCGAATATCGTTCGTGCGGGCCGGTTCGGCCGTGCGAAAACTCTCCGTCAGGAAGCGTGGCATCGAAGCGTCGACGACCGCTTCCATCCCCGACATCCGCACCGCCTGGGCGCGCTGGAGCCAGTCGGGCGGATTGAAGGCCATGGCGATGTTGGAGAGCACGAGCGCACTCACATGCTCAGGCGATGTCTTCAACAAGTGAACGGCGACCAGGGCGCCGAGGGAAAGGCCGCAAACCGCCGCTTTTTCGACTCCCGCTGCATTGAGAACGGCCAAGGCATCCTGTGCGAGCAGGTCGATCGTGTAGTCTCCGTCACTGGTCTGGGATTGCCCGTGTCCTCTCGTATCCGTGCGGATGACCAGGAAATCGGATGCGAGTTCGGCAGCGACATCCTCCCACATCCCGGTTGTCGTCCCGAGAGAATTGAGCAGGAGCAGAGGCGGGGCATCCGCGCTGCCGCTCGTCTCCCAATAGATGTTGGCTCCATTCGAGTTTGCGTACGGCATGGTCCCTCTGCTCAATTCGCTTTGGTCTGATGGACGTCCTGCAGCACTGGCATCAAATATTTGCGAAACTGAGCCGGGTTCTCGCTCATCGGGAAATGGCCAAGCTCCTTCATCCGGGTCATTTTTGCCCCGGCGATCCGTCCGGCGGTCGCCTCGCTGTTTTCCGGCGTGCAGGAGTAGTCGTATTCGCCCGTCAGGATATAGAGGGGGCACTGAGTGGTGTCGAACCTGGAGACCTCCTCGCGGATGTCGCCTTCGGCGCCATAGAAGTAGAGATCGCCCTTGAAGACGCCGGGACCACTTTGCTTGTAGTACCAGAGCGTTTCCTGCACGCTCACCGTCGGGCTCTGCGGCGCCATCATGCCCGAAACGATCGCCGCGCAGATCTCGCCGCCATGGACGTCAGGACGATGCATCCAGGTGCTATCGTACCAGGGCTTGTGATGGTCCGAGCACTGCACGCCGATGAGTGCTGCGAACTTCGAGGGGTGTGCAAGGCCCAGGTCGAGGACGATGCGGCCGCCGATCGAACAACCCATGACGACGGGCTTCTCCAGTTCCATCGCATCGCAAAAGCCGCAGATCAGGTCGATATATTCCTGCCGGCCGAGCCGATACTGCTCCCTTTCGAAACCGACGGGTGGATTGGACTTGCCATGCCGCGGCATGTCGAAGGCGATGACACGGTAATTGCGCGTTATTTCGCTGTCGGTGAGTATGTGACGCCATTGCCTTGCATCGGACCCGGCCGTGTGAAGACACACCAACGGGGTGCCCTCGCCGGCCTCCTCGAAGTAGATTCGGTAATCCGTGCCCGCGATCTTGCAATTGAGATAGCGACCCAGGATCGGTTCGATTCCAGCTTTCATTTTTTCACCCAGATCTGACGCGGAAGGGCCATGACGTCCTTGAAGTACTGGAGGTTCTGCATGAAGGGCAGGAGATTGCCATCGATCGTCGCGTGACCGCGCTTGTTCATCGCGAAGAGATCATGCCAGCCCGGTTCGGGCGCCGGCTGCCAGAAACGGTCCCAGTCTTCGGGTTCGGCGGCGAGGGTGAATGCCGACGAGCGCATCTTCTGCGGATTCGAGTCGACTTTCACGACGCGGCCCTGTTCGACCGTGACGAAGCAGACCTGCGTTCCGATCGTGACGATGAAATCGAGTGACGCATACCGGCCCGCATGGATGAGAACCTCGTCGTCGCGTGCCAATTCGGGCAGCTTCGACAATGTGTCGACCACGCGTTTCTGCAGCGTGCCCTCACCCGCATCATCAACTTCCATTCGATCTTCTCCGTGTGCCGGTGGCCGCAGTGGCCATTGACCGGCAATCTTCATTATGCGAAGTGTTTTTCACTATGCGAATGATTAACACCCGCCCCGCCGGGCGTCAACGGCATCGAGTGCGGATCCGAGGCGAAGTCCTCTGACGAGAGTCGACGTCTATGGCGCTGGGTCGGCGGGACCCAGGAACAAATTGCGGCACTACCGGCACCAGGAGCGCAAAATGCCCGACTACCCAGCAATCCGCATGTTCATCGCAGGCGAGTGGGTTTCGCGTGACGGGGAAGATGTCCTCAATCCTGCCGACGCGTCGGTCATCGGCACCGTGCCACATGCAACGCCCGCCGATCTGGAGGCCGCCCTCGCTTCTTCGGAATCGGGTTTTCGCACATGGCGGACCCTGCACCCGGAAAAGCGCCACGAAATCATGACCCACGCGATCGCGCTCCTGCGCGAGCGCGTCGATACGATCGCTCACACGATCAGCCTCGAGCAGGGCAAGCCGATGGCCCAGGCGCGCGCCGAGATTCTTCGAGGGGCCGACCTTATGGTCTGGGATGCCGAGGAGGGCCGTCGTGCTTACGGCCGCGTCGTGCCGTCGGGGGCGGATCATCGCAACATCGTGGTCAAGGAACCGATCGGTCCGGTAGCGGCCTTCACCCCCTGGAGCGCGCCAACCAGCGCTCCTGGCCGCAAGATCGGCGGCGCCCTCGCTGCCGGTTGTTCCATTATTCTGAAGGCTTCCGAGGAGACGCCTGGCGGTGCCGTCGAGCTGGTGCGCTGCTTCGAGGAGGCCGGGATTCCCAAAGGCGTCATCAACCTCGTCTTCGGTGTCCCTGCGGAGATCTCGGCGCGCCTCATCGCGGCGCCGCAAACCCGTCTCATCACCTTCACCGGCTCGGTACCGGTAGGAATCCACCTTGCGGGGCTGGCCGCAGCCCACCTCAAGCCCGTGGTCATGGAGCTTGGCGGCCATTCTCCGGTCTTTGTGTTGGAGGACGCGGACCCGGTTGAGACGGCGAAGCTTTCGGCTGCGGCAAAGTTTCGCAACGCCGGTCAAGTGTGCATCTCGCCGACGCGCTTCTTCGTGCATGAAGCAATCCACGAGAAATTCCTCGCCGCCTTCGCCGAGGCCGTGTCCACGATCCGGATCGGCAGTGGCCAGGAGGACGGTGTCCAGATGGGCCCGCTCGCCAACATGCGGCGCGTCCGGGCGATGGAGGCACTTGTCGGCGACGCGCTCGCCAAGGGTGCGCGACTGCTCACAGGCGGCAAACGACCGCAACGTCCGGGCTATTTCTTCGAGCCAACCGTGCTTGCCGACGTACCCGATGACGCCGATATCATGAGAACGGAGCCTTTCGGACCCGTCGCGGCCATCCAGGCCTTCCGCGACGTCGACGACGCCATAAGCACGGCCAATTCGCTCGAATATGGCCTTGCCGCGTACATCTTCTCCGACTGCGCCAGCATGATCGAGCACATTTCGTCGAGCCTCGAGGTCGGCCATATCTCGGTCAACCATTTCGGTGGCGGCGTGCCGGAAAGTCCCTTTGGCGGCGTCAAGCACAGCGGCATCGGGCGCGAAGGCGGCCTCGAGGGGCTCGAGAGCTATCTCACCACCAAATACATCTCCCACCGCCTGCGATCGCATTGAGGCTGGGTCCCAGTTGCTTGTTGACGGCGCCGCCGAATGCGGTATTGATTTCACACAGCAAAGATTTCTTCACTCTGCGAAATTGGAGGATTTGTCGTGCCCACTCTCAAGAAGATCATTTGTACGGGACTGCTGTCGCTGGCGCTTGGTGTGGCGTCGGCAGCCGCGCAAGACTATCCTGTTGATTTCCGCCGAGAACTGACCCGGGATTGGGCGGTTTTTCCATTGAGAAGTGACCCATGTTTGAACCCACCCCTGCTGGTTGATCGCAGGGGAATCTGGAGTGATAGACATGGCGTTACTGAG
>Ga0209916_1000284_pt1 | contig 92666 bp, 80 predicted proteins | sample ThiBio_1000_plan_FD_183956 | JGI IMG/M metagenome (GOLD analysis project Ga0209916, IMG submission 183956) | Wastewater bioreactor microbial communities from Cape Town, South Africa - Thiocy_solids_2 (SPAdes) | ecosystem: Engineered > Bioreactor > Thiocyanate-remediating > Anaerobic-Aerobic ... | reverse complement strand
TGGCCTTGCCTTCCTCCAGAATTTTCGCGCCTTCGTTGATCATCGGAAAAATACTGCGCTCGAGGATTTCCTCGTCCGAGATGGTGCGCGGGTTGGTGCCTGCCTTCGCCATGAAGTCCTTGATGATCTTTTCGGTGATGGGCGAGGGCGTGGCCTTGCGGTTTTCGTCATAGTCGTAATAGCCTGCGCCCGTTTTCTGGCCGCGGCGGTCCATTTCGCACAGCACGTCGCGCAGGGTTTCGCCCCTGGAATTCTCCTTGACCCAGCCGATGTCGAGGCCGGCGAGATCCCCCATCGCGAAGGGGCCCATCGGGAAACCGAAATCGTAGAGCACGCGGTCCACATCCCACGGCATCGCGCCTTCCAGGATCATTTTCTGTGCTTCGCGGCTTCTCTGCGCCAGCATGCGGTTGCCGACAAAGCCCGGACACACGCCGACCAGAACGCCGACCTTGCCGATCTTCTTGGCAAGCTGCATCGCGGTGGCGATCACGGTTTTCGCGGTTTTTTCGCCGCGCACGATCTCCAGAAGCCGCATCACATTGGCGGGCGAGAAGAAGTGCAGGCCGATCACCGATTCCGGCCGCTTGGTGGCGGATGCGATCTCGTCGATGTTGAGATAGGAGGTATTGCTGGCCAGGATCGCGCCCTGTTTGGCGATCTTGTCCAGCTTCGCAAACACGTCCTTCTTGATGTCCATGCGCTCGAACACCGCTTCGATGATCAGATCGCAATCGGCAAGATCTTCAAGATTCAGCGAACCATTCAGAAGACCCATGCGCTTTTCAACGTCTTCCGTCGTGAAGCGGCCGCGCTTGGCGCTGTTCTCGTAATTCTTGCGAACGACGGAAAGTCCGCGCTCCAGCGCGTCCTTTTTCACTTCGACAATGGTCACCGGAATGCCGGCATTGGCGAAATTCATCGAAATGCCGCCGCCCATGGTCCCGGCGCCGATGACGCCCACCTTCTTCACCGGGATGGTCGGGGTATCGGCAGGCACATCGGGAATCTTGTTGCATTGCCGCTCTGCGAAGAAGGCATAGCGTTGGGCCGCCGATTGCGGGCCAGTCATCACTTCGCCGAACAGCTTGCGTTCGGTGGCAAGGCCTTCCTCAAAGGGTTGGTTCACGGCCGCTTCGATGCAGCGGATGTTATATTCCGGCGCCATGAAGCCGCGGAATTTGCGGGCATTGGCTTTGCGGAAATTCTGGAAGATTTCCGGTTTGCCGCGCGCGGCTTCGACCTTGGCGTTGTTTTCGCGCACTTTCACCAGCGGCCGCTTCTCGGCCACGATCTTGCGGGCAAATGCAATCGCGCCGTCGCGCAAGCTGCCTTCCGGCACGATCTCGTCGATCAGCCCCATCGCAAGGCATTCCTTGGCGGGCACATGCTGGCCGCTCGTCACCATTTCAAGCGCCTTCTCCACGCCTGCGATGCGCGGCAGGCGCTGGGTGCCGCCCGCACCGGGCAGAAGGCCGATATTCACTTCCGGAAGGCCGCATTTCGCACTCGGCACCGCCACGCGGTAGTGGGCGCACAAGGCCACTTCCAGCCCGCCGCCCAATGCGGTGCCATGAATGGCAGCCACCACCGGCTTTGGCGAATTTTCCATCGCGGCCTGCACATCGTGCAGGCTCGCCCCCTTCATCGCGCCGCCGAATTCGGAAATGTCGGCACCGGCAATAAAGGTCCGCCCCTCGCAAATCAGAACGATGGCCTTTGCGTCCTTGTCGGTAATGGCTTGTTTGAAACCTTCGGCCAGTCCGTCCCGCACATTCGCAGACAGCGCGTTGACCGGCGGCGAGTTGAGCGTCAGCACGGCAATGTCGCCGTCACGCGAAAGATCGGCTACGGGATTGATGGCGGTCATGGGGTATCCTTTTGAGGCAATTTCGCTACGTGACGAAAAATCATGCGGCGCACGAAGAGTCCAGATGCAATCGTCCGGCACCCGTTTTACGCAATCAAATTGCGGGCAGGCAAATTGCGGGCAGGGATTTCAATCCCGGCCAAGCGCCAGGTCCGAGACGTAAGGATTGGTCTTGCGTTCCCAGCCGAAGTTCGACATCTGCCCATGGCCGGGCACGAAGCGCATCTCATCGCCCAGCGGCCACAGCCGCGTGGTAATGGAATCGACCAGTTGGGCGTGATTGCCTCTGGGAAAATCGGTCCGCCCGACGGAGCCTGCGAACAACACGTCGCCCACGAAGGCGATCTTGGCACCGGCGTGGTAGAGCACGACATGACCCGGTGTGTGCCCGGGGCAATGGCGCACGCCCAGCTCGGCAGCCCCGAATGTTACGGTATCGCCATCGGCCAGCCACCTGTCCGGCTGGCAGCTTTCGCTTTCCGAAAAGCCGGGTCTTTTGGCGTGACGGCTAAGGTCTTCCAGCAGGAAGAGGTCGTCCTGATGCGGCCCCTCGATCGGCACATTCAAGGCCCGGGCAAGCCCCGTCGCGCCGCCCGCGTGATCGAGATGTCCATGAGTCAGCAGGACTTTTTCGATCGTGACGCCCCGCTCCGCGGCTGCTGTGCGAATACGCTCCAACTCGCCGCCGGGGTCGATCACCGCACCCCGCATGGTTTGCGTACACCAGACCAGGCTGCAATTCTGCTGATAAGGCGTCACCGGAATGACGATGGCTGAAATCGGCAGGGATGAGGCCGAAGAATCTGGGGCCGGAGAATTTGGGGTCAGAGAATTTGGAGTAGTGGAATTCTGCGCCATATTGGCCTCATTACGGTGCAATCGCCCTGGCGTCTACCGGCCAGACGAAATCGTCAAACGAATGCGGCATGATTTTGCAGTTGCGAAGTACGGTGGCAAAGACTGCGCAACGATCTTGCCAGCGGCAGTGGATTGGTTAAAAAATTTGCCATTCAGTCTCGCCCACCCTGTGACGGAAAAGGCACAGAATCTGCGGCTTCGCGCGTTGATTGGCGGGGCTGATCTGATAATCTTGAAGTGGATATTTATATCAAAGCTGGGCTTGTCCGCACGGCGGGGTAGAATGGGTCGGTTTTCACAACGGATGGCTGGTTTCGCTGCAGGCGCGTTGCTGCTGCTTGGCGGTTCCGCTGTCGCGTTTGCAGCACCCCCTGCTGCGGCCGATCCTTCGCAGGCGGCCGATGCGGCCGCGCCGCGAAATTTCGTGCTTTTGCAGCCGGTGATTCTGGATGCGCCGCAGCCGCTCAGGGTCGGGGCGGAACGGTTACGTCCAGGCTATGGCGCGCTGACCGGTGCACCGGCCGGGGCCTATACGCTAACGGTCGACCAATTGCCCCATCTGAATGCGGGGGAGGTCGTTGATGCCTTGTTGCGCGATCGTGCGCCTGCGGCCTCATCCGGCGGGCTCGACAATCGCGCGGCCCTGAACGTCCTCCGCGCCGCGACGCCCTTTGTCGGACAGGCGCCGTCGCTTCCGCTTTCGACCCTTGCGGTGAAGTCCGGTGTTTCGGTGGCTGGCGATACAGGTTTGCCGCTTCTCCGGCGCGGGCTGACAGCAGCGCCCGGGTCTGCGTTCAGTGCCGATCTCGATGTGGCCGCGCGCCTCCGCGGCAACGATATGCTCAATCTGGTCGCCAACCAGTTCAGTGCCGTGATGCCCTTCGCCGTTGGTGTGAGCGGGCCGTCCGGTCCGGTTTATGCCTCGGGCTATGCCGTGCGGATGACGACGCCGGAATTGATTTCAAGTCTGTATCTGAAATCGGACCGCAACCTCTACGCGTTGCGGGACGTGGCCGTGTCTGCACCGGTCCTGCCGGGGGTCAACCTCAACCTCGGCTTCAATCTCAATGTGTCGGGCCGGGTCAACGCCTATGACGCATCGGCCAGTCCGGCCTATGACGGGCTGTTCATGGCGGCAAATGCGGTGAATTCGCCTTATGTCTCGCTTTCCAATGGCGCGGCCTATGTCGGCGGCACACTCGCTTTGTCCGATTCCGTGCAGTTGCGCCTGGGCCAGGCGGAGCTGACGCCATCGCGCGATCCATTTGCGGTGGATAGTTACGCCCTGCTCGATCAACTCGATTCGCAGCGCGCTGTGCGCGATCTGCGTGCCGGGCAGGCCAGTGTCGCGGGACTGTCGTGGCAGTTTGCCGATTGGGGCGGCCTTGGCCTTGTTGCCTCCCGGACGACGGAGCGTAACGGTCTTCTGGGCAATTTCGTGCCGCCTGCGCTTTCCGTTGCGGACCGGGCAAGCACTTCGGCGTTGGGCGTTTCCGCCCGTGTCGGGTTCGGCGATGGCTGGGTTACGACAGCGTCCTATAGCGAGGGCGTGACCCAGCTTGATCTGAAGCCGTCCAACCTGATCCGGTCGGCCGGCAATCTGCATAGCCGCGCCTACGGCATCGCGGTCGCCAAGCATGGCCTGTTCGGCGATGACTCATTGGGTTTTGCGGTGACGCGGCCGATTCAGATCTATGCCGGTGCCGTCGATCTCGGCGCGGTTGATCGCAGTGCGCTGAACAGCGCGCTCGACCGCATTTCGCTCGCCACGGCAAAGCCGGAAACCGATATCGAACTCGGTTATGTGACCACGTTCATGGATGGTGCGCTGGCGCTTCAGGCCAATGCAGCCTATCAGATGAACCTGCAAGGGCAGACCGGCACCAACGCCCTGTCGCTGGTCTCGCGCGCGAAAATCAAATTCTGACCGCGACCGGCCGCTGCGAGGCCTCATAAGTTCCGGCAGCGCTTTCCGCACCGTTGCGTGCGCGTTTGCAGCTTGCGCAGTGCTTGGGTAAAACCCGCGTCTTCTTGGATGTTGTGAAAGGGGTGGCCATGGCAGGCCCGCAATACGTGTATGTAATGAAGGGTCTGTCGAAGACCTATCCCGGCGGGCGCCAGGTTCTCAAGGACATCTGGCTGTCGTTTTATCCCGGCGCCAAGATCGGCATTGTCGGCGTCAACGGCGCCGGCAAATCGACCCTGATGCGGGTCATGGCCGGGATCGACAAGGATTTTACCGGCGAGGCCTGGGCCGCTGACGGCATCCGGATGGGTTATCTGCCGCAGGAACCGCAGCTCGATCCCGCCAAGGATGTCCGCGGCAATGTGATGGATGGGGTTGCGGAAAAGAAGGCTCTGCTCGATCGCTTCAACGAGATTGCGGCCAACTACTCCGATGAGACAGCCGATGAATTGGCGGCCCTGCAGGACCAGATCGAGGCGCAGGGGCTTTGGGATCTCGACAGCCAGATCGACCAGGCGATGGATGCGCTCCGTTGCCCGGATGGCGATGCCGATGTTGCAACCCTCTCGGGTGGTGAAAAGCGCCGCGTCGCACTTTGTAAACTGTTGCTGGAAGCGCCGGATATTCTGCTTCTGGACGAACCGACCAACCATCTTGATGCGGAATCGGTCGCGTGGCTGGAGCACACGCTGCGCGAGTACAAGGGCTGCGTGATCCTTGTCACCCATGACCGCTATTTTCTGGACAACGTCACCGGGTGGATTCTGGAATTGGACCGCGGCCGCGGTATCCCGCACGAGGGCAATTACACGTCGTTTCTCGCAGTGCAGGAAAAACGCCTGCTGCAGGAAGGCAAGGAGGAGGAGGCCCGCGAACGCACGCTTGCGCGCGAACGTGAATGGATTCAGCAAAGCCCGCGTGCACGGCAGGCAAAGTCAAAGGCCCGCATCACGGCTTACGAGGATTTGTTGGCGAAATCTCAGGAACAGCGTCAGGGCCCGGCCCAGATCGTCATTCCTGCCGGACCGCGGCTTGGTTCTGTGGTTGTGGAAGCGGAAGGTCTGACCAAGGCCTTTGAAGACCGGATTCTGTTTGAAGGCGTCAATTTCACTCTGCCGCCGGGCGGCATCGTTGGGGTTATCGGCCCCAACGGCGCGGGCAAAACCACATTGTTCCGTATCCTCACCGGGCAGGAGAAGCCGGATGGCGGTAGCCTGCACGTGGGTGAAACGGTGCAGCTTGGTTATGTCGATCAATCGCGCGATGCGCTCGATCCCAACAAGACCGTCTGGGAAGAGATCTCAGGTGGTGCCGATGTGCTGGAACTGGGTGCCAAGCGTACCATGCCTTCACGCGCCTATGTCGGCGCCTTCAATTTCAAAAGCGGCGACCAACAGAAGAAGGTGGGGCAATTATCGGGCGGCGAGCGCAATCGGGTTCATCTCGCCAAGATGCTCAAGACCGGTGCCAATCTTCTTCTGCTTGACGAACCGACCAACGACCTCGATGTTGAAACCTTGCGCGCGCTGGAAGCTGCTCTCGAAGATTTTGCGGGCTGCGCCATGATCATCAGCCATGACCGCTGGTTTCTGGACCGCATTGCCACGCATATGCTGGCCTTTGAGGGCGACAGCCATGTCGAATGGTTCGAGGGCAACTACCAGGATTATGAGGCTGACCGCAAACGCCGTCTTGGCATCGACGCCGATCAGCCCCATCGCATCAAATACAAGCGCTTCACCCGCGCCTGAACAAGGGGACACAGATCCCGGTGTGCTATTATTTGTCAGCCACCGTGGTCTGCGGTCTGTGGCGCCGCGCCATTGCGGATCTGGCGTGTCATATCGCGCAAGTGCCGCGCAAGCGCGCCGACATTGTTGCCGTTGTCGTTCAGGAATGATGCGAACTGGTCACGCTCTTCGATCGCAAGCCAGATGCCCGCAACGCTGACGTCGATGACGCTGAATTTGCCATTTCGATGTGAGACGCGGAAATCCACATTCAGCGGCGGCTGGCCTGATGCGCGCGGATCGACCATTTGGGTGTGCACCACAGTGTCACCGGGTCCCACTTCTGATGATCCGGTGACTTTCAGCGTCTGACCGGAAAAGGCAGACAGGCGGCTCTCATAAATTGCTACGGCAAAATCCCGGAAGGCGTCGACGAAGGCATCCACATCCTGCGGCGAGGCGCTACGTCTGGCCGGCCCCAGGGTGAACAGGCCGATACGCCTTATATCGGTCAGAGAAATCAGAAAGTCACGGAATTCTGCGCGCCGCCTGGCATCGGGAAGGGACCTGTCGTTCAGGATGTTGAACCCCTTCTGGATGTTGACGGCAACAAACTGTTCGGGATTGGCTTCGGCGCGCGCGGGCGTGCCGGCAAGCATAAGGGCAAGCGCCGAGATCAATGCGCCCAGGAACAATGCCCGGAACAGTTCCCGTACCGGCATGCGAAAGCGGTTCAAGGTGGCGGCGGATGACGTGATTTGCATCGACAGAGTTCCATTCTGCAACGTGAGCCCGCCATCGTGTGTGGCCCTTATGGCATGTTCATGGCAAGACCGCGCAGCGGCAAGGCTTTTAGAATTCCGGAAGATTCTCCAGATTCACCTTGCCGTTGTTGATCTCGTTCTGCCGGTTCTGCCGGTAAAGGCTGCGAACCGAGGCATAATAGTCAACCGAGCCGCGCTCGATCGTCTGCAGAAGAGAAGCACTGCGCGCGCGCACATCGATCACGTGCACCAGTGTGCGGCCGACCGACCAATAGAATTTGTAGTTGTAGGCAATATAGGTCGTAGGATCGAAAGCGTTGTCGATGATGTTTCCGGCGAAATCGCGCGGGTTGCTTGGGCCGCCAAACGGCAACACCAGGTAAGGGCCTTCGCCGGCGCCCCACACCGCCAATGTCTGGCCGAAATCTTCGCTGTGGTTGGGAATGCCCCAACGGGTGGCGACGTCAAACAGGCCACCGAGTCCGAACGTGGTGTTGACGAAAAATCGCGCGAAAGTCTCGCTGCCGCGTGTCGTTTCACCCTGCAGCAGATCATTCGCAAAGGTTACCGGCAAATCGAGATTTTGCAGAAAATTGTGGACGCCGTCGCGCGCTGGCTCCGGCACGACCTGGGCGTAAAACGCTGCGGTCGGTAACAGAACATGGCGGTCCAGCCGCATATCGAAATCGAAGATTTCGCGATTCGTGGATTCATAGGGATCGTTTGCAGCCGGATTGCCGCCTGTCGTCGAGCATGCGGCAAGCCACAGGCTTGCACACACTATGCTTAAGTTTCTCAGCACCTTCATCACTGTCATCCCTCAGCGCACGAGGCGCATTCCCACGCCCGCTCGGCTCTATATAGGAAGCCTTGCCGGTTAGATTACCCGAACTGCCGGGAATCGTTCACCATTCCCGTTAAGATTGCCTACCACGTCCCGAAATTTCCTGCATCTAGGCGCGTTTTGACAGGGACCTGAGTCACATTGCAATGTCTTGACTGTTGTTAGCATACGTATATAAAGATATGTTTATATGATATTCGAACTGTTCGGGAGCATCGGTTGGATCAGGTGGTAGCCATGTTGCGTGCGGCGGGGGACCCGACCCGTTTGCGCCTCCTGATGTTGCTGCGAGAAGCGGAACTGACGGTCAGCGAACTCACCGAAATTCTGGGGCAGAGCCAGCCGCGTGTTTCCCGCCATCTGAAGCTCCTGTGCGAGGCGCGATTGATCGACCGCTTCAAGGAGGGAAGCTGGGTATTCTATCGCGCGGCAGAACAGCATGGCGCGGCCCAGCTTTCGGCCACGATTGCAGGGCTTTCTGCCAAAACATCACCTTTGCTGGCGGGCGACCATGCCCGCCTTGCTGCCGTGCGCGAGGCGCGCGCCGCAAAGGCGGCGGCCTTTTTCAAGGCAAATGCTGCGGAGTGGGAGAGAATTCGTGCGTTGCATGCCCCTGATGCGAAGGTGGAGGCGGCCATTTTGCGCCTTGTCTCCGGTCAACCCATTGCGCATTTGCTCGATGCCGGTACGGGCACTGGCCGCATGCTGGAATTGCTTGGCCCACATATTGATCATGCTGTGGGTGTGGATGTCAGCCCGGAAATGCTGGCCATCGCACGGGACCGGCTGTCCCGCGCCGGCTTGAAACATTGCCAGGTGCGGCTGGCCGATGCCTATCGTTTGCCGTTCGGGGCGGGCTCGATGCTCAAGGGGTTCGATGTCGTCCTGTTTCATCAGGTTCTCCATTTCCTGGATGATCCGCAATCCGCCGTGCTGGAAGCTGCGCGCGTCCTGCGCCCGGGCGGGCGCGTTCTGATCGCCGATTTTGCGCCCCACGACCTCGAATTCCTGCGTGACGAATATGCCCACCGCCGTCTTGGCTTCTCGGATCACGAGGTTGGCGCCTGGTTTGATGCGGCGGGCCTGCAACATGAAACAAACGAAGCGATTGCCCCGATGGTGCAGGACGGCAACAAGCTCACGGTCAAAATCTGGCTCGCCCGCGCCGCTTCGATCCGCAAACAGGAAGCTGCATGAGCCTGAGGGATCTCCCTGCCAACCGGCACCCGCTGAAGGTGTCGTTCGAATTCTCGCCGCCAAAGACTGCGGAGGCGGAGGAAGCGTTGTGGCGTGCCATACGGCGGCTTGAACCGCTTGCCCCGGCTTTTGTCTCCGTCACCTATGGTGCGGGCGGCTCCACACGTGACCGGACCCACGCCACGGTAAAACGCATTGTGGATGAGACCACGCTGTCACCCGCTGCGCATCTGACGTGTGTGGCCTCGCCGCGCTGTGAAATCGATGAAATCGTTCAACGCTATTGGGATGCCGGTGTTCGCCACATCGTGGCTTTGCGCGGTGACATGCCGAATATGGAAGGGCCTTACTGCCCGCATCCGGAAGGCTATGCCTCGACCCCGGATCTGATTGCGGGAATTCGGCATCTCGCACCGTTTGAGGTCAGCGTTTCGGCCTATCCCGAACGGCACCCCGATTCACAATCGTTGGATCATGACATCGACCTGCTTAAACGGAAGATCGATGCCGGCGCGACCCGGGCGCTGACGCAGTTCGGATTTGAAAGCGATCATGTCGCGCGTTTCCGCGATCGTGCGGTGGATGCGGGTATCAAAGTCCCCATCGTGCCCGGGATCATTCCCACCACGAACATCAACGGCATTGCCCGCATGGCGACGAAGGCCGGGGCCAGCGTGCCGGAGTGGCTGCTCTGGCTCTATGAAGGTCTCGAAACGGAGTCCGACACCAGAAAAATCGTTGCCGCAGCCGTTCTTGCCGAACAAGTCACGGAGCTGCGAAACCGCGGCTTCGACCAATTTCACTTTTACACACTCAACCAGGCAGATCTCACTTATGCGGCATGCCGCATCCTGGGGCTGCAACCGAAGAAAGTCTCATCATGAGTTACGACCGGCCGTCACGCATCGCCTGGATGAAGGAGGAGGCGAAGTCCCGCATCCTGCTTCTGGATGGTTCCTGGGGGGTTATGATCCAGGGTCATGGCTTGAGCGAAGGCGATTTTCGCGGCACCCGTTTCGACAATCACCAGCACGATCTCAAAGGCAACAATGATCTTCTGTCGCTGACGCGGCCGGAAATCGTGCGCGACATCAGTCACGCCTATCTGGAAGCGGGCGCTGATTTCATTGAGACCAATACGTTCAGTTCCACCTCCATCGCGCAGGCCGATTACGGGCTTGAGCATGTGGTGCACGAGATGAACGAGGTTTCGGCCCGCATAGCGCGCGAATGTTGCGATGCGGCTTCCACATCATCCCGACCGCGGCTGGTTGCGGGCGTGATCGGTCCGACCAACCGCACGGCTTCCATTTCACCGGATGTGAATGATCCTGCCTTCCGCAACGTCACGTTCGATCAGCTTCGCGCTTCTTATAAGGAGGCCGCGCTTGGCCTCCTGTCGGGCGGCAGCGACGTGTTGATGATCGAAACGATCTTCGACACCTTGAACGCCAAGGCCGCGATTGCAGCGATCGAAGATGCGTTTGATGATCTGGGCGAACGGGTTCCGGTGTGGATTTCCGGCACCATCACCGATCTTTCGGGGCGCACGCTCACCGGTCAAACTCCGGAGGCCTTCTGGCATTCCGTCCGTCACGCCAATCCTTTTGCGGTCGGGCTGAACTGTGCCTTGGGCGCCAAAGAACTTCGGCCCTATATCGGTGAAATTGCGGCCACCGCCGATACGCTGGTCAGCGCGCATCCCAATGCAGGGTTGCCCAACGAATTTGGCGGTTACGACGACACGCCGGATTCCATGGCGCCGCTTATCGGGGAGTTTGCCCGTTCTGGCCTCGTCAATATCGTTGGTGGCTGTTGCGGCACGACGCCGGCGCATATCAAGGCGTTTGGCGAGGCGATCAAAGGTGTTACGCCCCGCAAGATTCCGGAAAAACCGCGTTATCTGCGCTTGTCCGGTCTGGAACCGTTTACGCTGACGCCGGAAATCAATTTCGTGAATGTGGGCGAACGCACCAACATCACGGGTTCCGCCCGCTTTCGCAAACTGATCAAGGCCGAAGATTATGAGGCTGCGCTGGAAGTTGCGCGCAGCCAGATCGAGAATGGCGCCCAGATCATCGACGTCAACATGGACGAAGGATTGATCGACTCCGAAGCCGCCATGCGCCGGTTCTTGAATTTGATTGCGGGCGAACCCGAAATTTCACGTGTACCGGTAATGATCGATTCCTCGAAATGGAGTGTGATTGAAGAAGGCCTGAAAGCCTGCCAGGGAAAATCCATCGTCAATTCGATCAGCCTGAAGGAAGGCGAAGAGCCGTTCATCGAGCAGGCGCGGAAGATTCTGCGCTATGGCGCGGCGACGGTGGTGATGGCGTTTGATGAGAAGGGGCAGGCCGGCACAATCGAGCGCAAGTTCGAAATCTGCAAACGCGCCTACGACATTCTGGTGAACAAAGTCGGTTTTCCGCCGGAAGATATCATCTTCGATCCGAATATCTTCGCAGTCGCCACGGGGATTGAAGAACACAATGATTATGGGCGTGCCTTCATAGAAGCTGCCAAAAAAATCCGTGAAGCCCTGCCGCACGCACACATTTCCGGCGGCGTTTCCAATATTTCGTTCTCTTTCCGTGGCAACGAGCCGGTGCGGGAAGCGATGCATTCGGCCTTTCTGTTCCATGCCATTCATGCCGGCATGGATATGGGCATCGTCAATGCGGGCCAGCTCTCGGTTTATCAGGATATCCCGACGCCTCTGCGTGAAGCGGTGGAGGATGTGCTGTTGAACCGCCGCGCCGACGCGACCGAGCGGCTTCTCGATATGGCCCAGAAATATCGGGGCGATGGTGTTACGGAAGAGGTGGAAGACGCAGCCTGGCGCAGCCTTCCTGTGGAGGAGCGGCTGACCCACGCACTTGTTCACGGCATCACCGATTTTGTGATCGAAGATACTGAGGAGGCGCGGGCCAAGGCGGCGCGTCCTCTGGACGTGATTGAAGGCCCTCTGATGGCCGGCATGAATGTCGTGGGCGATCTGTTCGGCTCCGGTAAGATGTTTCTTCCACAGGTGGTGAAATCCGCCCGCGTGATGAAGAAGGCGGTTGCCTATCTCCTCCCCTTTATGGAGGCGGAGCAGGACGAAGGCACCCAGCGGGAGCCGACGGGCCGCATCGTCATGGCCACCGTCAAGGGCGATGTGCATGACATCGGGAAGAACATTGTCGGCGTCGTTCTGCAATGCAACGGCTACGAGGTGATTGATCTGGGCGTGATGACACCGGCGCAGAAGATTCTCGACACGGCGCGGGAGAAGAACGCGAACATCATTGGATTGTCCGGTCTCATCACGCCGTCACTCGACGAAATGTGTCATGTCGCTTCGGAAATGGAACGGCAGGGTTTTGATATTCCGCTTCTGATTGGCGGCGCCACCACCAGCCGTGTGCACACGGCGGTGAAGATCAGCCCCAACTACAAGCGCGGGCAGGCGGTCTACGTCACCGATGCTTCGCGCGCCGTAGGGGTGGCGTCCAACCTGTTGAGCAAGACTGCGCGTGACGATTTTACCCGGCATGTTCGGGAGGAGTATGAGGAGATTGCCCGCAATCATGCGGGCCATCGTGCATCGGGACGGCGGTTTACCCTGCAGCAGGCGCGGGCGAACAAGCTGAAGACCGACTGGGAAAGCTATACGCCACCGAAACCGTCTTTTTTTGGCGCTCGCGCGTTGGGGCCTTACGATCTGTCTGAAATTGCCCGCTATATCGACTGGACACCATTTTTCCGCAGTTGGGAGTTGGTGGGGCCGTTTCCATCCATTCTGGAAGACGACAAGATGGGCGAAGCCGCACGCGGGCTTTATCGCGATGCGCAAAAATTGCTGACGAAAATCATTGAGGAAAAATGGTTGACGGCGCGTGCGGCGGTCGGCTTCTGGCCTGCCAATGCCGAAGGCGATGACATCGTGATTTTCGGCGACAAGGCACGGAAATTCCCGATCCATACCCTTCATACCCTGCGCCAGCAAATGCCGCGGGATGCCGGCCGCGCCAATCTTGCGTTGGCGGATTTCATTGCCCCGCGCGAGAGTGGTGTTGCGGACTATATCGGTGGCTTCGCCGTAACGGCAGGCATTGGTGAAGAGATGCACACGAAGCAGTTTGAACAGGAGAAGGACGACTATACCGCGATCCTGATGCGCGCGCTGGCCGACCGGTTGGCGGAAGCCTTTGCCGAATGCATGCATGAGCGCGTGCGCCGTGAGCTTTGGGGTTATGCGCCGGATGAGCACTTCACCAATGATGAGTTGATTGCGGAGGCTTATCGCGGCATCCGGCCGGCACCGGGCTATCCCGCCCAGCCGGATCACACCGAAAAGGAAACCTTGTTTGCGCTGCTCGACGCGGAAGCGCGTGCCGGCATAAAATTGACGGAAAGCTTTGCCATGTGGCCCGGATCGTCTGTCAGCGGACTATATTTCTCGCATCCCGAAAGCCGGTATTTCGGGATCGGCAAGATCGATCATGACCAGATCGAGGATTACGCGCGGCGAAAGGGATGGGACGTGCCGTTGACCGAACGCTGGCTCAGCCAGATCCTTAATTATGAGCCATTACGTGCCGCGTGAAATGGATAGGTCCTGAGGACTGTCCGGGAACCTTGTTTTTGGCGAAGCGGATTAAAGAGCGTCATCATATGACGCCGATGACGATCGCGCCCAGAAAGGCAAATACGAGACCAACGGCTATAATCTGCAGTTCACGAACCATGGCTGCCTCCGGCGTTGGACCTCTTGCCGGAAACGGAGTGCCCGTCGGCAGAGGCGGCATTGGACAGTCTTGGGGCAATCTCGAAGATACGGATTGCCAGTGTGCTGTCAGTCTCAGATCATCACGGGCATGCCGTCAAGCGGGTTTGGTGCGGAAAGTAATTTTCCGTAATGTTCCCAACGTATTACCTGAGCGGTCGCGCATCCGATTGTTGATAATCTCTGCAACAATATTGGGGCCTGCCTGGCCTATGGCCACCGTTTCCCCGCGTGACAATGATGATGGCATCACCGGATTGAGGACCAGTCTCATCGCAGCCCCCAAGCGTCTCCAACGTCCCGTTTGCCGGGCGGATATGATTTTCACCGCGCGCACCAATCGCCACCGCGGGACTGCCCCTTCCCGTCCGGTCCGTGGCGAGTGGAGAATTCTCCGTTGATCACCGGATAGCGGGATTCGAGACTCTCAGGGTCGGTCAGGCGCGGATTGGTCCTATGCATCTCTATGGCGGATTGTCCGGCGCCTCGGCCATCGCATCGGTGAACATTCCGCCGCGATCGATATAGAACCGCCATGTCCGTGCTGCGGGGGCCGCTATCGTGCTTCGTAGGATCGCATTTCGGCCCGGATTGGCCTATTGCTTTGGCCTATGTCCATCTGGGGAAAATTGGGCGGAGCCGCCGCCGGTTTCGTGTTTGGCGGCGGGCCTGTTGGCGCCGCTGTCGGCGCGTTGGCCGGTCACATGCTGTTTGACCGGGAAGAGACCGCCGCGCCCACGCCGGAAACGCCGGGTGTTGCCTTTACCATCGCGATCATTGCCCTGTCGGCGAAAATGGCAAAGGCGGATGGCGTCGTCAGCGACGATGAGATCGCTGTTTTCGAAAGGTTGTTCAAAGTACCGCCTGGGGAGCGGGCGGCGGTACGCCGGCTGTTCAATCTCGCGCGTCAGGATACGGCGGGCTATGAGATTTATGCCGCCCAGATCGCGCGGCTATTTCGTGGCAATCCCGCCATGCTGGAAGATATTCTGGACGGCCTGCTCGAAATTGCGGGCGCCGATGGGGTGCTGCATCCTGATGAGGCGGCGTTTCTTGAGCGGGTCGCCGATATTTTCGGGTTCGCGCCCAATGAATATCGCCGGATCCGCGCGACGCATTTCGGTCGCGATGAAACCGATCCATATCAGGTGATTGGCGTTGGTTACGAAGCGAGTGAGGAAGAGATCAAGCTGACCTATCGCCGGCTGGTGCGCGAGAATCATCCAGACAGTTTGATCGCCAGGGGTGTGCCGGAAGAATTTATCCGTCTTGCCAACGATAAGCTTGCGGCAATCAATGCCGCCTATGAACGTATTCGCCAGGAACGCGGCCTGCGCTGACGTTATTTGATAACCAGGGGAATTGCCGCGCATGCAGCGCCGTTTTTTTCTTTTTGTCCTCGCGTCCATGGTGTTGGGCATCGTCGCGGGCCTGATATTCAATCAGGCCCTGCCAGCAGAGCAGGTTCAGCCACTTGCCAGCAATCTCGGCATCGTAACGGATCTGTTTCTGCGCATGATCAAGATGATTATCGCGCCGTTGGTATTCTCGACACTGGTTTCCGGTATCGCCCATATGGAGGATGCGGCCTCGGTCGGCCGTGTCGGTGTGAAGACGATGGGGTGGTTTATCACCGCTTCGCTCCTGTCGCTCACCATCGGGCTTATCATGGTGCATCTTCTGCAGCCCGGCGCTGGCCTGAAACTTGATGTGCCGGCGGTAGCATCATCCGGTGTTGACGTATCGCAATTCACGTTGCGAACATTCATCACCCATCTGGTCCCCGCTTCCTTTGTTGAAGCGATGGCGAAGAATGAAATTCTGCAGATCGTTATTTTCTCGCTATTTGTGGGAACCGCTGTTGCTGCGCTTGACGATAAAGTGCCGGCCGTTCTTGCTCTGGTCGATCAGATCACTGCGATCATGCTGAAGGTGACGGGTTATGTGATGATGACCGCGCCATTGGCGATTTTCGCGGCACTTGCTTCCACCGTCGCGACACAAGGTCCGGGCGTCCTTACCACCTATGCGGAGTTCGTCGGCGGGTTCTATTTTTCGTTGGGCATCCTTTGGTTCTTGTTGTTCCTTGCTGCCTTTTTTGTCATCGGGCCACGCGCGGTTCCGCTTTTTGGTGCCATTCGAACGCCCGTGTTGCTTGCCTTCTCGACTGCCAGCTCGGAAGTTGCTTATCCCCGATTGCTGGAAGTGCTGCCTGCGGCGGGAGTAAGCCGTCGCATTGTCTCTTTTGTCCTGCCGCTGGGGTATTCATTCAACCTTGACGGCTCGATGATGTACTGCACCTTCGCGACGCTGTTCATAGCACAGGCTTACGGCATCGAGATGTCGATCGCGCAGCAGATCACCATGCTTCTTCTGCTGATGGTCACGTCCAAGGGTATGGCGGGCGTGCCGCGCGCTTCGCTGGTGGTGATTTCCGCAACCCTGACCTACTTCCAATTGCCGGAATCGGGGTTGTTGCTGATCCTGGCAGTTGACCATCTGCTCGACATGGGGCGGTCCGCTACCAATGTGGTAGGCAATTCGGTTGCCGCGGCCGCGGTGGCGCGTTGGGAAGGCGAATTGTCCGCAGCGGAGCCGGAAATGCCCGAAGCGGGACGCAGGGAAACGGCCGAATAGTGGTCAGGCGCAGGGCTGCCGCGTTATAAATGCGCAGCGTCTCAAGAATCTGTGGGCCCGAGGTAACGGGAATGTGCCATGGCTTTGCGGTTTGTGGAGTGCCAGTCGCCCAATTACGATGCCCGCCCGGAGGGCATGCCGGTCGATATGCTGGTACTGCACTATACAGGCATGAGAACGGCGGATGAGGCATTGGCGCGGCTGACGGACCCGGTCGCCAAAGTTTCGGCACATTATACGATCGGTCGCGATGGGCGCGTATTTCGCCACGTGCCAGAGAAGCGTCGTGCATGGCACGCCGGTGTTGCATGGTGGGCAGGCTCGCCCGATGTGAATGCCAGGTCTATCGGCGTTGAACTCGTCAATCCGGGGCATGAATTCGGCTATATTCCGTTTACGGATGAACAGATCGAGGCGCTGATTGCACTGGCCAAGGTGATCATGGCCCGCCATCCTGTGGTGCCGCGGTATGTGGTTGGACATTCAGATGTCGCGCCCGCACGGAAGGAAGATCCTGGAGAGTTGTTCCCGTGGCGCATGCTCTCCCAATTTGGAATTGGCACATGGCCTGCGCCCAATCAAACGCAATTGGACTGGCCTGTCGAGCAGGCGCTGGCACGATTCGGCTATGGTGTGCAGCCTGCTGTCGATGTACCGCTGGAAAAAGTGATCGCGGCGTTTCAACGCCATTTCCGTCCCGCACGCATTGACGGAATAGCGGATGATGAGACTTGTGCGCTGCTGAAAGGATTGCTCTTTCAATCAGGGCTCGTCACCGGTTAGCGCCGAAGATCGTACTCCAGCAGCGGCAAACGACGCCCTGGAATAGCGTCCGATGGCGCATCGCCAATATGTCTGGCGCCCATGTGCCGATAGAAGTTCACAGCATTCGGGTCGGATAGAATGGAAAGTTTATTCGCGCCTTCCTGGCGTGCCAACGTTGTGATTGCTTCGAATAGTGCGCGGCCTACGTCCATGCCGACCGCATCGGGATCAACAAACATGTGCATGAGATCGAAGGTGCCTTGCCCGGTCGGGTCGAGTGACGCCATACCAACAATTCTACCGGCGGAATCCTGAGCTACCCGCACGAGGCCATTTGCGATCAACTCTGGCGTGATTGTGAGCGAGACTTCCGACATCGCCATAAAATCCGCATCGTAGCCCCAATACGCCTTGGAGCGCTTGCAAAGAGCGGTCAGCACGTTGGCATTTTCTGGGCGGGCAGGGCGGATTGTTAGATCGGGCATTGGCGTACTATATTCCACCTTGCGTCAGATGGCCGGATGGCCGCTGGTAGCCGCAAGGTTGCTGGAGGAAAGTCCGGGCTCCACGGAAGCACGGTGACGGATAACATCCGCCGGGGGTAACCCCAGGGAAAGCGCCACAGAAAGCATACCGCCAATCCGCCAAGCCTTTGGGTGACCGCGGACGGTAAGGTTGAAATGGTGCGGTAAGAGCGCACCGCGCCTCTGGCAACAGGGGTGGCACGGCAAGCCCCACCGGGAGCAAGACCAAATAGGGACGGCAGGTGATCTGTTTCCGGATCGTCGTCCGGGTCGGTCGCGTGAGGCGGTCGGTAACGACCGTCCCAGAGGAATGGCCATCCATCCGCGCATGCGGGGGACAGAACCCGGCTTACAGGCCATCTGACGCAAATTTCTACCAGTATTGCTTCATGATTTCCCGTGCCCAATCGGGTTCGCGGATCGGCCCGCGGGGAAGAAAGCCTGTCATGACGGGCTTTATGTCGAGTACCGGCGTGCCATCAATCGCATCCAGACCCTGAACGGATATCTTTAATCCGTCTACGGACAGAATCCTGCAGGTCGTAACGCCGACCCGGTTGGGCCGGCCTTTGCCGCGCTGGGCGAAAATGCCCACTTTCGGCCAGTCTTTTCGCCCGCGTGGGTATCGCGCGCCTTTCTGTATTTCGTTATCGGGCACGCGATTGAAGAAATAGATCACCTCGATATGCGAAAAATCGGCCAATCCGGCGGTTGCTTCTGCTGAAAACTGAGCCGGATCGAGCACGATCTGACACGATACGCGATCCCAGCCATCGTCGATCGGGTCTGAACGGCCGCCGCGCACGTCGCCAACCGGCCTCATCACAATTTCACGCATGAAGGCTCCCAAGGCCCGGCAAGGGTTAACAGGTTCTTAATCGAACTAAATGCAACCTTACCGTGTTTTTGATTCGTTCCTACGATCACAACCCCTAGACCACGACCCGCTAAGGATAGCTCCAAGCCCCTATATTTCCTACGCTTTTACGTTGACCAAATGTTAATTCCCATGTTATCCCATACTATCCCATGATTGCGCCGCCAGAGCATGATGATCTGGGCGCCAGCATTGGGCTTTCGAGCGGTTTCTGGGACACGGGGGTTGGATTTCGGCAATGGTTGGGGCGACGCAACCGTTTATCTCTACGGTAGCGGGCACACTCGATGCCAAGGGACGGGTGTGCATTCCGGCGCCCTATCGCCAGGTTCTGGCCGCGCAGAACACTGCCGGGGTTTATTTCTGTCCGTCCTTTGTCGAGCAGGCGCTGGAAGGCTTCGGCGAAACCCTGCTCCAGGCTGTGCACCAGCGCCTCTCCGAACTGGATCCGTTCTTCAGCCCGGGTCATGACGATCAGGCCTTTGCCGTTCTTTCCTCAAGCCAGCTTCTGACCCTGGACGAGCAGGGGCGTGTGCGCCTGCCCGATGCGTTGATCACCCATGCCGGATTGAAAGATCGCGTCACCTTTGTGGGCATGGGGCAGAAATTCCAGATCTGGGAGCCGGCAGCCTTTGCGCCGGTGCAAGCCGAGCGTCTGGAGCGTGCCCGCGCCGCGCGCGCTGCCGCACTTCAGGGGGCTGCTCATGGTTGAGGGGCATGTTCCTGTTCTTCTGGCTGAGGTGTTGGCCGCGCTCACGCCCCGTGCCGGTGCGAACTATATCGACTGCACCTTCGGCGGCGGTGGCTACGCCCGTGCATTGCTTGAAGCGGCTGACTGCCGTGTGTTCGGCATTGACCGCGATCCGGACGCGATTGCGCGTGGCCGTTCCCTTTGCACCCGTTACAAAGACCGGCTCAGCCTGAGTGAAGGGCGCTTTTCCGAGATGGAGCGCCTGATCGCCCAGCAGGGTGAAACCGGCAGTGACGGCGTGGTGCTCGACCTCGGTGTGTCATCCTTTCAGCTTGATCAGGCCGAGCGCGGTTTCTCTCTGCGCGCCGACGGTCCGCTCGATATGCGGATGAGCAAATCCGGACCGACCGCGGCCGACGTGGTCAACAGCGCCGATGAGAAAGACCTTGCACGCATTCTCTCCTCCCTGGGGGAGGAGCGGCAATCGCGTCGCGTTGCACGTGCCATTATAGCCGCCCGCCCGATTACGCGAACCGCAGAGCTTGCCGATGTGGTCGCCCGCGCACTTGGACCGGCGGCGTTGCGGCAACCCATCCATCCGGCCACGCGCACATTTCAGGCGTTGCGCATTCATGTGAACGATGAATTGGGTGAACTGGAGCGCGGCTTGGAAGCGGCTGAGCGTGTGTTGCGGCCGTTCGGGCGACTGGCCGTGGTTTCGTTCCATTCCCTTGAAGACAGGATCGTAAAACGCTTTTTGACAGAGCGCAGTGCGCGAGCGCCGGGTGGTTCCCGTCACGCGCCCGAATTGTGCCGTGAGCGCCGGGCCACATTTCGCGTGCTTGAAGCGCGCGTCCGCCGGCCTGGCGCATCCGAAATCGAACTCAATCCCCGCGCGCGTTCTGCCCGCCTGCGCGTGGGCGAACGTCTGGCGGCCTGAAGGAGAACGATATGGTCCGCATTCTGAACTTCATCTGCGTCGCACTGGCCGGGTTCAGCTGTCTTACGCTCTATCATGTGTCCGAGCGGACACGCATCGCGCGTGAGGAACTGACGGTGGTCAATCATCAGATCGTGGCGGAACGCAATCTTACCAATGTGCTGGAAGCGGAGTGGGCCCGCGTGGCAGAGCCTTCGCGTATTCAGCAACTGGCTCAGCAGCAGCTTGGCCTGGATGACCGTTCCAGTGCTCAACTGGCCTCGCTCGAGCTTCTGCCGCGCCGGGGTGAGGCGGCTGCGCCTCTCGCGACGACGCCGTTGCGCAATGCGAGTGATGTCGTTCCCGTCAAGCCTCGCAACCCGAATATTCATTCCGTTTCCGCACGCACCGGAACATGAGTTTATGATCGAAAAGCCGACGACCACATACCGGAAACGGATCGCAATCGCCGCGGCGCTCAGCGTCGCGGCGTTCGCGCTGGTGGGTCTGCGGCTGGTCGACGTCAGCATCTTGCACGGCAACTTTTCCGGCGGTGCCGTTGCTACCGATAAACCGTTGCGCTCGCGCGCCGATCTGCTGGATCGCGATGGCCGTCTGCTCGCACGGGATTTACCGGTTTATGACCTCTATGCCCGGCCGCATGCTCTTGTTGACAAGGCGCGGGCCGCGAAGGAACTTTCATCGGTTACCGGCAGCAGCCAATTGCGGCTGAACCGGGTTTTCGACAGCACACGAAATTATGTCCTGGTTGCCCGCCAGATTACCCCCGATCAGCATGATGCGGTGATGCATCTCGGTCTGCCGGGGCTTGATTTCCAACGCGCTGCCAAACGCTATTATCCGGCGGGCCGTGCCGCGGCACAGGTCATTGGCGTAACCGATCCTGACGGCAACGGTGTCTCTGGCCTGGAACTCGGGCTCGATAAACAGCTTCGCGGCGGTGAAGCAGGCGATGGCGTTACGACGTCGCTCGACATGCGGATTGAGTACATTCTTGCGCATGAATTGCGCCTCGCCAAGGAAGAATACAACGCGAAGGCGGCCGGCGGCATTGTGATGAATGTCGATACCGGCGAAATTATTGCCATGACGTCATTGCCGGATTTCGATCCCAATGTGCGCAAGCGCATGCACGGCGACTCATCGCGAAACATCATGGTGCAGAACGTCTACGAGCTTGGCTCCGTATTCAAGATTTTCGCGTTTGCTCTTGCGATGGAAGATCATACCATCGGGTTGGACGATCAGTTGCCGATTGGCCGTGGCTTCAAGATTGGCAAATGGACCATTCGCGAGGCGGAACGCATGCCGGCGTTTCTCTCGGCGCGGGACATTCTTGCGCAATCCTCCAACGCCGGCACTGCCCAAATCGCCTTGCGATCCGGCCCCGTGCGCCAGAAAGCGTTTCTGACCTCGCTTGGGCTGCTCAGTTCGGTGAAATCGGAAGTGCCCGAAATCGCCTATCCGCTTTATCCAGCGAGGTGGGGCCAGATAGAAACCGCAACCATCGGGTTCGGTCATGGTATTTCGGTCAGCCCGCTTTCCTTTGTCACGGCGGCTGCCGAAGTCGTCAACGGTGGCCGGAAGCTCACGCCGACATTCCTGAAGCGCGATGGTGACGCACGCGGCGAACAGATCATCAAGCCTGAGACCAGCCAGACTATGCGATCGTTGCTGCGCTACGTCGTAACCAACGGCACCGGCAAGTCTGCGGATGTGCCCGGATACGATGTCGGCGGCAAGACGGGTTCTGCGGAAAAGCCGGTCAACGGCCGCTATATATCCGGAAAACTTATCACCTCGTTCTGCGCGGTATTCCCGATCAATAACCCGCAATACGTTGTGTTCGTATTGCTGGATGAACCGGGCGGGCCAAAGGCACGGGGCGTTTTCGCGCTTGCTGGTCATACCGCCGCCCCATTAGCCGGCCGGGTGGTCGCGCGCATCGCTCCTATTCTGGGCGTTCCGCGCCAGCCGGTTCTCGCTGATGCCAAAGAGAACACATAATGGGACCATATTGTGGGCCGATGGTTGAAAGAGAAGAGCCGGGTTGGCATGCCATGAAATCTGGGCTGCACTTTAGGGGCCTTGCGAGCGACAGCCGCGAGGTTAAGCCCGGTTATCTGTTCGCGGCGCTTCCCGGAAGCCATAGTAATGGTGCGGATTTTATTGCCGATGCGGTTCGTCGCGGGGCGATAGCCGTCCTTGGCCGGCCGGATGCCGCCGCTGCTGCCAAAGCGCAAGGCGTGCCCTTTATTGCGGATGAAAATCCGCGTCTCGGGCTTGCCCGTGCGGCCGCGCAGTTTTACCGGCTTCAGCCGAAAACCATTGCCGCCGTCACCGGCACCAATGGCAAAACCTCGGTCACCGTGTTCCTGCGCCAGATCTGGACGGTGCTTGGTCTTCGGGCGGCGAGCCTTGGCACCATCGGTGGTGTGGCGCCCGGCCGGGAGTTTCCGCTTCAGCATACGACGCCGGGCCCGATCGAGGTTCATCGCCTGCTTGCCGAGATGAAATCCGACGGTATCGACCATCTGGCGATTGAGGCATCCAGTCACGGCCTCGACCAGTTCCGTATCGACGGCGCGCGCATTGCCGCCGCTGCCTTTACCAATATCACCCGCGATCATCTGGACTATCATCAGAACTTCGATGCCTATCTCGCAACCAAGCTACGGCTGTTCACTGACGTGCTGCAGGCCGATGGCATCGCTGTCGTAAACGCCGATGCCGCGCACAGTGATGCGTTCATTGGGGCGGCGCGCCATCGGAAGATTCGCACAATCACCGTAGGGCGCGCCAGTGATGTGCAGCTTGCCGCCTGCATTCCCCATGATGGCGGTCAAACATTGCGTGTCATCTTTGGCGGCGAAAACTACGCTATTGAGCTGCCCCTTGCCGGGGAATTCCAGGCTTATAACGCACTTGTCGCGGCGGCTCTGGCGATTGGTCTTGGCGCGGTACCTGATGACGTCTTTATGCGTGCTTTGCCCCTTCTACGCGGTGCACCGGGGCGCATGGAAAAGGTCGCCTACACAAAATCGGGTGCATCCATTTATGTTGACTATGCACATACCCCCGATGCTCTTGAAAATGTGCTGTCGGCCCTGCGGCCTCACATAAAGGGGCGTCTGCACGTCGTTTTTGGCTGCGGTGGTGATCGTGATCGCGGCAAGCGTCCGCTGATGGGTGCTGCCGCAGTCAAATTTGCCGATAGCGTGATTGTAACCGACGATAATCCGCGCGGCGAAGATGCAGCCGTCATTCGCAAGGATGTGTTGACGGGGGCTCCCGGTGCTACGGAAATTGCCGATCGGGCTGCCGCGATCCGCGCCGCTGTGTCAGCCCTGGCGCCCGGTGATGTTCTGGTCATCGCGGGGAAGGGGCACGAGAGCGGTCAGATTATCGGCAAAACCGTTCATCCGTTCTCCGATCGTGACGAAGCCGTCGCAAGCGCCATTGCGACGGGTGGCCGGATCGCCGAAGGCATGTCCGGTGCGCTGTGGACGTCCGCGGATACGGCTCAGGTCACGCTGGGTGATGCGGCCATGCCGTTTGGTGTACGCGGAATTTCCATCGACACCCGCACATTGACCCCCGGCGACATGTTCGTGGCCCTGCGCGGTGAAAACCGCGATGGCCATGATTTCGTGAGAAGCGCGCTTGAAAGCGGCGCGTCAGCGGCTCTTGTCTCTCGCATGCCTGACGGGATTGCAGGGAACGCGCCGTTGTTGGTCGCCGCCAATACCCAACGTGCACTGGAAGATCTTGCCCGTGCGGCCCGCACCCGCAGTGCGGCGAAGATTGTGGCGGTCACCGGAAGCGCAGGGAAGACAACAACCAAGGAAATGCTTCGTCTGGCGTTCGGCGCGGTGGGCCCGGTTCATGCGTCGGCCGCATCCTACAATAATCATTGGGGTGTGCCGCTTAGCGTGGCTTCCCTGCCCCAATCGGCGCGTTTCGGGATCTTTGAAGTCGGGATGAACCATTTCGGTGAAATTCGGACCCTGACGGATATTGTACGCCCGCATGTCGCGATGATCACGACAATTGCGCCGGCGCATCTTGAATTCTTCGGCAATTGTGAATCGATAGCCGACGCCAAATCCGAGATTTTCGAACGTCTGGCCGACGGCGGTGCGGCGCTGATACCGGGGGATAGCCCCTATGCCGACCGTCTGGCGGCCCGCGCGCGTCAAGATGGCGTAACACGGCTTCTGCGGTTTGGTACTGAGGCGAATGCCGATGCGCGGCTGTTGTCATACGAAGAAGCGGGCGGCCGTGTCAGGATTACCGCTGACATTCTTGGCGCGCATCACAGCGCGGTACTTGGGGCGCCTGGAAAACACATTGCGATGAATGCCCTTGGTGCGCTGCTGTGTGTTGCCGCACTGAATGAGGATGTGACTGCTGCAGCCGATGCGCTTTCGGAGTTTGCGGCTCTCAAAGGGCGCGGAGAGCGCACCACCGTCGCATTCGGTGACGGGACGCTGGAACTGATTGACGAGAGCTACAATGCAAATCCCGCATCGATGGCCGCCGCGATCGGATTGCTGGGTGCGGCTACACCCGTCAACAATGGCCGCCGCATTGCTGTTCTTGGCGATATGCTGGAGATGGGGCCGGATGCAACGCGGCACCATGCCGATCTCTCGCGCGACCTGATCGATGCGGGTGTGGATCTGACCTTTCTCTGCGGCACGCACATGGCCGCCCTTTGGCAGGCTTTGCCTTCATCCCGCCGTGGTGCGCATGCACAAAGTTCTGCTGATCTTCTGCGGCCACTGGTTGCGGCGCTTCAGTCCGGCGACGTTGTGCTGGTCAAAGGCTCGTTCGGCAGCCGCATGAACGTTATCGTAAACGCGTTGATGCAGGGGGAGCGTTAGGATGTTGCCCTATCTCCTCGTGCCGCTTGCGTCCGACATCTCCGCGTTGAACGTCTTTCGGTACATTACATTCCGTGCCGGCGGGGCCATGATTACTGCTTTGCTGATCGGCTTCCTGCTCGGCCCGCCACTGATCCGCTGGCTGAAGGTAAAACAAGGCAAGGGACAGCCGATCCGTGCTGACGGCCCCCAACGTCATATTCTGGAAAAGCAGGGTACCCCAACCATGGGCGGTTTGCTGATCCTGATTCCATTGATTGCCGCCACTTTGCTATGGGCCGATCTCTTCAATGCCTACACCTGGATCGTGCTGTTCGTCGTTGTCAGTTACGGCCTTCTCGGTTTCGCCGACGATTATCTGAAGGTTTCGAAGCGTTCGCCGAAAGGGTTGAGCGGCCGCCTGCGCCTTGCCGTCGAGTTCGGGGTTGGATTTGTCGCGACTTATCTGCTGATCTTGCAGGAGGAACCATTGCTTGCGGGCATGCTCAGTATTCCTTTTCTGAAGGCGATACTGGTCCCCTTCGGCATGTGGTTCATCCTGATCGGTGGCTTTGTGATTGCCGGCGCCTGTAATGCCGTCAATTTCACGGATGGGCTGGACGGGCTTGCCATCGTACCGGTGATGATCGCGGCCGGAACCTTTGTCCTGATCGCTTATCTGGTCGGCAACATAAAATTCGCGGACTATCTGCAGCTGCACTACGTCGCCGGAACGGGTGAACTGGCCGTTTTCCTATCGGCATTGATCGGTGCTGGGCTCGGTTTTCTCTGGTACAATGCGCCGCCCGCCATGGTGTTCATGGGTGATACGGGTTCTCTGCCTCTTGGTGGTGCGCTGGGGGCGGTTGCCGTGGCGGTGAAGCACGAAATTGTGCTTGCCATTGTCGGCGGTCTGTTCGTCTTCGAAACCATCTCTGTGATCGTTCAGGTCGCCTCGTTCAAACTGACGGGCAAGCGCGTCTTTCGCATGGCCCCCATACATCATCATTATGAACAGATTGGCTGGCATGAGCCGACGATCGTAATCCGGTTCTGGATCATTGCTGTTGTGCTGGCGCTTGTCGGCCTCTCCACTTTGAAGCTGAGGTGACGATGATCCCGGTCACCAGCTTTGCCAATTGCGATGTGGGCGTTTTCGGCCTGGCCCGGTCAGGTCTTGCCACGATCCGCGCGCTGCGTGCGGGCGGCGCACAGGTCTATGCATGGGACCAACGTGAGGCGGCCAATGCGGCGGCGCGGGATGAAGGCGCCTCTATCGTGTCGTTCCGCAATTGGCCGTGGGAACGGATCAAAGCACTTGTTCTCAGCCCCGGCGTTCCACTGACCCACCCCGCCCCGCATGATGTCGTGCGTGCCGCGCGCGATGCACAGGTCGAGATTATCGGGGATGTGGAGCTGTTCGGCCGGGAAATCCGCCATGACCCAAATGCTGCCGGGCGCGCGCCCGTTGTCGCTGTTACGGGCACCAATGGGAAATCGACGACCACGGCGTTGATAGGCCACATCCTGTCTTCCTGTGGGTTCGCGGCGGAAGTGGGAGGCAACATTGGTCAACCGGTGCTCTTGCTTTCGCGTAAAGGCGGTAAGACCGTCTTCGTGATCGAAATGTCGTCCTATCAGATCGACCTCTCTCCGACTTTTATGTCGGATGTTTCAATTCTTTCCAATATCACGCCAGACCATATTGATCGGCACGGTTCGATGGAGGGGTACGTCGCTGTCAAGCGCCGGCTTCTGCGTCAGACTGCGCGTGACGGGCGGGTTTGCATTGGCGTAGATGATGCTTATTCGGCACAGATCTATACGCAGTTCGCCTCCGATGGTGGGGTTGAGGCCGTACCCGTTTCGGTCAAAAAGGTGCTTGGCCGCGGCGTGTTTGTGGTGGATGGCATCCTCTATGATGCGCATAGGCAGGCCGCAGTGCGCGTGATGGATTTGGCGGATGCACCGCATCTGCCAGGTACGCACAATTGGCAGAATGCGGCACTCGCCTATACCGCCGTAAGACCTTACATCAGCGATACGCGTGCGATTGCGGCCGCAATCGCGTCGTTCCCCGGTTTGTCCCATCGTATGGAAGATGTCGGCCGTCTTGATCGTGTGCGGTTCATTAACGATTCCAAGGCCACGAATGCGGACGCTGCGGCGCGCGCGCTGGTCTGTTTTCCGTCCATCTACTGGATTGCAGGTGGCAAACCGAAAGAGGGTGGCATTGAAAGCCTTAAGCCCCTCTTCGGCCATATTCGCAAAGCCTATCTGATTGGCACTGCTGCAACAGAGTTTTCCGCGACACTGGGTGATGTACCGCATGAAACCGCGGGCACGCTTGAAGTTGCAGTTCAGGCTGCTGCGAATGATGCTTTACGGTCATCAGACGCAGCACCTGTCGTACTGCTTTCGCCGGCCTGCGCTTCCTTTGATCAGTTCAGGGATTTCGAGCACCGCGGCGATGTTTTTCGTGCCCTCGTCGCTGATCTTACCGGTCATAAGCGGGAGGCCGTCTGATGGCATTGTCGCGGGCTGATCGCAGGGGGTTCGCCGATTGGTGGTGGACGATAGATCGCGTGGCGTTCATCGCCATGCTGGCATTGATCGCGATTGGACTCGTACTGGCATTCGCTGCCAGTCCGGCAGCAACCGGCGGTCCCGTTACGGCGGGTGATTTCCGGTATGCGGGCAAACAGATCGCGTTTGCGCTGATCGCTGCCGGCATTCTTGGCAGCAGTTCGGTTTTATCGATGCGGGCCATCAAATTAACTGCAGCCATCGTGTTTGCGTTTGCTGTTATCGGTTGCGGTCTGACATTGCTGACCGGTGACGTCGTGCTTGGCGCCAAGCGCTGGATTGACCTTGGCTGGTTTACCTTCCAGCCATCCGAGTTTGTGAAGCCGAGTTTTGCGGTCCTGGGCGCCGCCATTCTTGCTGACCGTCAGCCGATGGCGGTGCGCAAGGAGTTTATTACCCTTGGTCTAGTGGCGCTGCCAGTTGTGTTTTTACTGTTCCAGCCCGATGTGGGCCAAACCGGTCTTCTGATTGCGCTTTGGGGTGCATTGCTATTCTTCGCTGGCTTGCCGCTCTACTGGATGGGCATCATGGCGGGCGGCGGTGCCGGCTTGTTCATTTTTGCCTACACGCTGTTTCCCCATGTTCAGCATCGCGTCTCACAATATCTCGCTCAAATGGAAGATCCGGAACAGGCGGGTTATCAGGTCGGTCTGGCGCTAAAAGCGTTCGAGCATGGCGGGTTTCTGGGCGTCGGCCCGGGTTCCGGTACGATCAAATACCGGCTGCCCGATGCGCATTCCGATTTCATCTTTGCTGTGGCCGGAGAGGAATTCGGGTTCGTTCTGTGCGCAGCAATTACTGCGTTATTCTGCGTTCTTACCGTTCGGCTTTTGCTGCGGTCGGCGCGCATGCGCGATCCCTTTGCGCAACTCGCCGGGGCGGGGCTCGCCATTGTCATTGCCTTGCAGGCGTTCATCAATATGGGCGTCGCGATCAGCCTTCTTCCGGCCAAGGGCATGACGTTGCCGTTTATTTCCTATGGCGGTTCATCGCTCTTCGCGGTGGCGCTCACGATGGGTTTTGCGCTTGCGGTCACGCGGCAACGCCCGCAGCTCGCCATGCGTGAACCTCAGCCCTCCACATTCGCGATGGAGGCTCGTGCTATATGACGACCGTTGTTCTTTCCGCAGGTGGCACTGGCGGCCATCTCTTTCCGGCGCAGGCGCTGGCGGAAGAACTTGCGCGCCGCGGAACGCAGATCATTATCATGACGGATCGGCGCGGTGCCAACCTCGCCAAAATATTCCCGGATGCCGTTATCGAAACCGTGCCCGCCGCGACCTTCACTGGCCGTTCGCTCCTGCGCAAGTTCTTCGCTTTCGTCGAAATCGCACTCGGCGTTGCGGCCGCCTACGGCAAACTTTCACGGCTGAAGCCCGCGGCAGTGGTTGGGTTTGGTGGTTATCCAAGCCTTCCTGTCATGCTTGCGGCCTCATTCGCGGAATTGCCGACCGCAATACTGGAACAGAATACTGTGCTTGGCCGGGTTAACCGGCTGGTGGCGGATCGGATGAAGGTCGTTGCTGCGGCTTTTCCGATTGTCCGTCATGCGCCGAAAGATCCGTCCAAGGTCGTCATGACCGGCAATCCTGTGCGGCCGGAAGTGATCGCGCTATCCGATATGCCCTATGCGCCGCCGGGCGAGGAAGGCCCGATTCGCCTTGTCGTCTTTGGCGGCAGCCAGGGTGCCCGCGTCCTGAGTGAGGTCGTGCCGGCGGCCATCGCGCTGTTGCCGGATACACTCCGTCATCGCATGGAGATCGTTCAGCAATGTCGTCAGGAAGATCTGTCGGAGGTACGGGCGGGCTACGCGGCAATCAATGTCCGCGCGCAGCTTGCATCGTTTTTTACTGATCTTCCTGCGCACATGGCTTCCGCGCACCTTGTTATTTCACGTTCTGGTGCCGGTACGCTGTCGGAACTCGCGGCAATTGGGCGGCCGGCCATCTTGATCCCGTTTCCCTATGCGATGGACGATCATCAGACGCCGAATGCCGATCTGTTCGTCCAGGCTGGCGCTGGATGGCATATTGCGCAATCCGATCTTGCGCCGCCCCTTCTTGCCGAGATTCTGGAGAAGATTTTCGCCGATAGTGCGAGTTTGGCGGAACGTGCTACTGCCGCGCGCACATTGGCGATACCTGATGCGACGAAGCGTCTTGCCGACGTGGTCGAAAGTATAGAGGTACGCATATGAGCGCCGCCTCAACAACCGTTCCGGTTCATACCCGGGTACCGCTTGGTATCGGTGCCATTCATTTTATTGGCATCGGCGGTATCGGCATGAGCGGGATTGCCGAGATCATGCACAATCTCGGTTACAAGGTTCAGGGTTCGGATGTGGCGGATAGCGCAAATGTGAAGCGGCTGCGCGCCATGGGGATTCCTGTCGCCGTCGGTCACAGTGCGGACAATCTGAAGAATGTTCATGTCGTTGTTTATTCTTCCGCCGTAAAGCCCGGAAATCCGGAGTTCGATGCTGCCCGCTTGTTGCACTTGCCACTGGTGCGCCGGGCGGAAATGCTGGCGGAGATTATGCGGTTGAAATGGTGTGTGGCCGTGGCCGGCACCAATGGAAAAACGACCACAACCACGATGGTTGCGGCCCTTCTCGATACCGGCGGTATGGATCCAACGGTCGTCAACGGCGGTATTATCAATGCCTACGGTACCAACGCACGGTTGGGCGAAGGTCAGTGGGTAGTTGTGGAGGCCGATGAGAGCGACGGGACCTTCCTACGGCTGCCGGCCACTGTTGCTGTCGTCACCAACGTTGATCCCGATCATCTTGATTACTATGGCACGTTTGAGCGGATGCGTGATGCCTTCCAGCGCTTTATCGAGAATGTGCCGTTCTATGGCTTTGCCGTCGTCTGTCTCGATCATCCGGAAGTACAGGCAATGGTCGGCCGGATCGAAGATCGCCGCCTCGTTACATATGGCTTCAGCCCTCAGGCGGATGTCCGTGCGATCAATGTGCAATTTTCCGCAGGCGCATCTCACTTCGACGTGGTGATTGCCGATCGGCGCAAGAATACGGAAACACGCATCGATAATCTCATGCTACCCATGCCGGGCGAACACAACGTGCAAAATGCACTGGCGGCCCTTGTCGTGGCGCGGGAATTGGGTGTCGGGGTTTCTGCTATCCGTGATGGGTTGGGAAAGTTTGCCGGCGTCCGGCGCCGCTTCACCAAGGTCGGTGAATGGAATGGCGCCGCAATCATCGATGATTACGGTCACAATCCATTCAAAATCGCTGCTGCACTCAAAGCGGCACGGCAGGCCTACCCCGGTCCCGTTATCGCCGTTCTTCAACCGCATCGCTACACACGGCTGCGGGATACGTTCGAGCAATTCTGCACCTGTCTCAACGATGCGGATGTCGCGATCATCGCGCCCGTCTATGCGGCGGGTGAGCAGCCGATTGAGGGCATTGACCGCGATAGCTTTGCGGAGGCAGTGCGCATGCACGGTCACCGCAATGTGCTGACAATCGACGGCGAAGCCGATCTGGCCGCCGCGGTGGCTCCGCACGTCAAGCCTGGGGGCGTTGTTGTTTGCCTGGGCGCGGGATCGATTTCGGGTTGGGCCGGAAATCTGGAATCCGCACTCCGTGCAGGGAAGGGGGGCGGATGATGTCCACCCGCCTTCGTTACACGCTTCCCCCGGTGCGCGGCACATATGCCGAAAATGCGCCGCTGAAGGACCTCGTGTGGCTGCGGGCAGGCGGTAATGCGGAAATCCTGTTCCGGCCTGCGGATCTGGATGATCTTGCGGCGTTCCTGGCGGCCAAGTCCGCAAATATCCCGGTTACTGTTATCGGCGTCGGATCCAACCTTCTGGTCCGCGATGGCGGAATCCCGGGTGTGGTGATCCGGCTTCCGGCTGCGTTCGGAAAGGTCAGTATTGAAGGTAGTCAGGTACGGGCCGGCGCGGCCGCGCTTGACTCCGCGGTTGCCCGTACGGCGGCCGATGCGGGGCTCACGGGCCTCGAATTCCTGCGCGGCGTTCCTGGCACCATTGGTGGTGCGCTGCGCATGAATGCGGGATGTTATGGCTGCGAGTTGAAGGATATCCTTGTCGAAGCAAAGGCGCTTGATCGTAAAGGTAGGCTTGTCGCGCTGGCGCCGGCTGACATGGCCTTCACCTACCGCAATAGTGGCGTTTCTGATGACTTGATTTTCATCGAAGCCGTGCTCGCGGGCGCACCCGACGATGCTGCTGCTGTCCACACAAGAATGGACGCCCTGGTCGCGGAGCGTGAGGCCTCTCAGCCCGTGCGGGCCAAGACCGGCGGCTCCACCTTCAAGAATCCGCCGGGCCACAAAGCCTGGCAACTGATTGACGAGGCAGGCTGCCGTGGGCTTCGCATTGGCGGAGCCCAGATGTCGGAGAAGCACTGCAATTTTCTGATCAATACGGGCGATGCCAGCGCCGCCGATATTGAGAGGCTGGGTGAAGAGGTGCGTGCCCGGGTCAAGCAATCCTCCGGTATCGATCTGCAATGGGAAATCAGGCGCGTCGGCGTGCCGGAGGAGGCTGGATGACGGCAGCCTCGAAAGTCGCAGTTCTGTTGGGCGGCCATTCGGCCGAACGGGAAGTCAGCCTCGTTTCGGGGCATGACTGCGCGCGCGCTCTGGGGGAGGAAGGGTTTGACACGGTCCTGATTGACCCCAGCACGTCTGATCTTGCAGCCCAGTTGAACGCGGCCAAACCCGATGTCGTGTTCAACGCGTTGCATGGCCGCTGGGGCGAAGATGGCTGTGTTCAGGGCCTGCTGGAGCTTTTGCGGCTTCCCTATACCCATTCCGGCGTACTCGCTTCAGCCCTTGCGATGCACAAGCAGCGCGCCAAGGATGTGTTCCAGGCGGTGGGCTTGCCGGTGGTGAAATCACTCGTGGTGGATCGTCGCGAAGCCGCATCACGCCATCTCATGGAGCCCCCTTACGTTGTGAAGCCGGTCAATGAAGGTTCGTCTGTCGGCGTCTTCATCGTCAGGAAAGGTGATAACCGCCCGCCCGAGGCGCTCGGCACCACCGAATGGCAACTGTCCAGCGCGATGATGATTGAGGAATACGTGCCGGGGCGTGAACTCACGGTGGCGGTAATGGGTGGCAAGGCCCTTGCTGTAACCGAGATCGTGCCCAAGACGGCATTCTACGACTACGAAGCCAAATACGCCTCCGGCGGTTCGGTTCATGTCGTCCCGGCACAGGTTCCTGCCGCGATCGCCGAAAAAGCGATGCGTCTGGCAGAAAAAGCGCATGAAATTTTGGGTTGCAGGGGAGTCAGCCGCGCGGATTTCCGCTATGACGATTCGGGGCCGAATCACAGACTGATTCTCTTGGAAGTAAATACGCAGCCGGGAATGACTCCCACCTCTTTGGTGCCCGAACAGGCGGCTTATCGCGGCATGGGCTTCGGTGCGCTTGTGCGCTGGATGGTGGAGGACGCGTCATGCGACCGGTAAGGGCGGCGCAAAAGGCGAACCGTTCGCGCGCCCAGGTCGGGCGCCGGTCGGCGTCGCCTGTCTCACGCTCTGTGGCCCGCCATGGCACACGCCGTGCGGATACGCACCGTGATGGAATTGTGGCCCGTCTGGGGTCGTTACTTGGGAACGTGCTGGCGATTCGCCGTCCGATGTTGGCGCTGACTGGCGGATTGGCCCTCCTCACCGTTATCGCCGCCCTGTTCATCGGTGGCTATGTGACACGCGCAACGGCCGCTATCGACCGCGGTATCGACAATGTGCTGGCTGCTGCCGGCTTCGGCATCTCCCAGCTTCATCTGGCGGGTAACACCCGCGTGCCGCCCGAGACTGTGTTGGCGGCGCTGGGGTTCAGACCAGGGCAGCCGATTTTTTCGGTCGACGTGGATGCCGCGCGGGCGCGTCTGATGACGCTTGATTGGGTGGCTGATGCCGAAGTGCGTCGCCGTTTTCCAGATGACGTTTCGGTCCACCTTGTTGAGAAGGTGCCCTTTGCCCTCTGGCGCGGGCCCGACAAGATCTATGTGATCACGCGTGCCGGGCAGCGTATCACCTCCGCAGGTGTCGACCAGTTTGCTGAACTGCCGCATTTCATCGGCGCCGGCGCGCCGGAGAAGGCCGCCGAGTTAATGACCGCGATTGGTCAGCATCGTGCCGTTGCCGCACGTGTACGGATCATGCAGCGCGTAGGTGAAAGGCGCTGGAATCTCATTCTCGACGATAATGTCGTGGTGCAGCTTCCCGAAAAGGGCTGGCAACGCGAACTGGAGACGCTTGAACATCTGATTGTCGACAAGGGTATTCTCGAACGGGACATCACCCAAATCGATCTTCGTTCGAAGACGACCTACTTTTTTCTGCTTCGCAATGGCGGGAAGACGCAGGTTCAGCGGGGGAAGTCAGCTTAGATGGGCGAGACGGTTCGCATGCGTACAGGGAATGCGGAGGCCATCGGGTACCGGACCGGCCTGGTGGCTGCGCTGGATGTCGGGTCTTCCAAAGTCGTCTGTCTTATCGGGCGGGCAGAGCCTGGTTCGTTGCGCGTGCTGGGCACTGCTCTTCGTGAATCGCAGGGCGTCAAGGCGGGCACGATCACGAGCCTCGATCTGGCAGAAGAAGCAATCCGCGATGCTGTAGCGGCGGCTGAGAACCATGCCGACGCGCGCATCCAGAACGTCATCATTGGTGTCAATTGCGGTCAGCCGGTCAATATCATGTCGCGCAATGCGATGGTTCTTGATGGGGCGCTGGTTACGGATGCGCATTTGCGGGCTCTTCTGGCCGAAGGCCGCGCCAAATGTATTCGCGACGGCTATGAAATCATTCAGTCTGCCCCAACGGCTTATGCCGTGGACGAAGCGCGTGGCGTGCGTGACCCTTCGGGCATGTTCTGTCAGAAGATTGGGGTGGTGATGCATGCGGTTGGGATTAAACCATCGCCGCTGCAGAATCTCCGTCTGGCGGTTGAGCGGTGTCATCTCACCATCGCAGGCACGCTGTTCGCCCCCTATGCCAGCGGCCTTGCAACGCTGACAGACGATGAAAAGCAACTCGGGGCTACCGTTGTCGATATGGGCGGCGGTGTCACCTCCATTGCCGTATTTAATGAAGGCCAGCTGGTTTACGCCGATGTCGTTCCCGCAGGGGGCGCGCAGGTGACGGCCGATCTGGCACGTATGCTGGCTGCCCCGCTCTCGGCCGCGGAACGGGCGAAGACGCTGCACGGCGCGGCTCTAGGCGATCTTGAATACGGCGCGGATGTCGTGACCGTCCCACAGATGGGCGAGGATGGTGAGGATGCGGGCATGCGCGTGCCGCGCTCCATGCTCACACGCATCATTCAGGCCCGCATGGAAGAAATTCTGGGCGAGGTGCAAACCCGCCTTCGTGCCAGTGGTTTTGATGTGGCGGCGGGGCGCCGTGCCGTTCTGACCGGTGGTGGCTCGCAGCTCTCGGGCGTACGCGAACTCGCGGCCCGTATCCTCAACAAGCAGGTGCGGATCGGCCGTCCGGCGGCGTTTCCAGGGTTGCCTGCGGCCTCTGCCAGTCCAGATTACGCCACCGCCGTCGGTCTGCTGATGGCGGGTGCCAGCATGCCGCCGGAAGTTCTGAACCCGGACCTGGCGGCAGAGCATGAGGAGCCGCGCGGTAAAGGTTTTTTCAGCCGGTTAACGAACCGGTTACTTGGGTAAATAAAGTTTTAACGGATACGGCTCATATTTAATGAGCGTATCCGTGGGGTGCAGCGAGCGCGAAGCGAGTAAGGCGAGAAGGAGAGACCAATGGCCATCAATATCAGGGCGCCAGAAACCAAGGAACTGCGGCCACGCATTACGGTCCTGGGTGTCGGCGGTGCAGGCGGCAATGCTGTCAACAATATGATCGCCTCCAAGCTGGAAGGCGTTGAGTTTGTCGTAGCCAATACGGATGCGCAGTCACTCGCGCAATCCAAGGCGGATCGCAAGATCCAGATGGGCGAACGCGTGACCGAGGGGCTGGGCGCAGGCGCCCAACCAGATATTGGCCGGGCTGGCGCCGAGGAGTCTCTGGACGAAATTCTGGAGCAGATTGGCGGCTCCCACATGGTGTTCATCACGGCCGGCATGGGCGGTGGCACCGGTACCGGGGCGGCGCCGGTCATCGCGCGTGCGGTGCGCGAACTCGGTATCCTGACTGTCGGCGTGGTGACCAAGCCGTTTGCGTTTGAAGGTGACAAGCGCATGCGCATAGCAGAGCGGGGGATTCAGGAACTTCAGAATTACGTTCACACGTTGATCGTCATTCCGAACCAGAATCTGTTCCGGATCGCCAACGATCGCACCACCTTCGCCCAAGCCTTCACCATGGCTGACGAGGTTCTGCATTGCGGCGTGCGCGGAGTAACCGATCTGATCGTGATGCCAGGTCTGATCAATCTCGATTTTGCCGATATCAAATCGGTAATCTCCGAGATGGGTAAGGCTATGATGGGCACCGGCGAAGCCGAAGGTGAAGACCGCGCGGTCAAGGCGGCTGATGCGGCCATCTGCAATCCGCTGCTGGAAGACGTGTCGATGAAGGGCGCGCGTGGCGTTCTCATCAATATCACCGGTGGCCCGGACCTGATGCTTTTCGAGGTCGAACAGGCAGCCAATCGGGTACGTGCCGAAGTAGACCCCGATGCCAATATTATTTTCGGCAATACGATACTCGATAACATGGAAGGCCGTATCCGCGTCTCCGTCGTCGCGACTGGGATCGATGCTGATGAGATGCGGGAGTTGCCGGAGAATATCGAGCGGCTGCGCCCGCGCGCCGTATCCTCATCCCCTGCCCCGGCAGCACAGCCGGCGCCGAAGGCGGCCCCCGCGGCAACTGTTGCTTCGTTCTCTCGCACTGCGAACAACCCGGTCCATCGTCAGGTCGAAACCATTGCTGAAGAAATGAATGCGATGCCCGCCTCGATGCATGCGGCGGTCGAGGCCCAGGTTCTGCAGACGGACGAAGACCAGATGGACGTTCCGGAAGCCGTCACGGCCGAAATTCCTGTCGCTCGTCCGCAGCCGGTGGCTCGCCCCGAGCCGGAACGCATTCCGGCGGAGTATCCGCAGCATCATGCGCAGCGGCGTACCTTGTTTGGCGGCATGTTCGGCCGTAGGAAGTCGGAAGGCGAGGCACGGACCGAACCGGCAATGGCAGCTCCGGCACCACAGGCGCGTGCGACAACGCAGGTGATCAGCCGACCGCAACCTGAGCCGGTGCGTCAGCAGGCACAGTCGTCTGCCTCCGTCGATGACCTCTTTCCGGAACATAGGCGGGACGAGCAGTTTGAAATCCCCGCCTTTTTGCGCCGCCAGGCCAATTAGGCTGACCTTTCTCGCAGCCACGCCCCTTTTCTTCGGAAGGGGGCGTGGGGCGCGAACCTGTCTTATTTGTGCTAGTGAGCGGGTATGACCCGCACCACACTCGCCAGGACCGTTACCGCCGAAGGCATTGCGCTGCACGCCGGCGTTTCTGTTCGCATGACGCTTACGCCGGCGCCTCCAGGACATGGCATTGTTTTCCGCCGTGACGATCGCGGCAGCCGTACAATTCCCGCTCTTTACAACAAGGTGACCGAAACCCGCCTTGGCACTGTCATTGATGACGGGCAGGGGACACGTATCGGTGTCATTGAACACCTTATGGCGGCCATTGCCGGGGCGGGCATTGCTGATCTTCTGGTCACGCTTGATGGGCCGGAGCCACCCATTCTGGATGGCGACGCACTGTCCTATCTCTCCCTGATTGAGACGGGAGGGGTAACCACCGCGCGGGCGCCGGGTACGGCACTTCGGATTCTGAAGCCGGTCCGGGTCGAGGCTGGCAATGCCAGCGCGTCTTTGCTGCCAGCCCAAGTTCGCAGCTTCGCCTTCGATATTGAATTTTCCACCGCCGCCATTGGCCGACAGCGCTTTGATTGGACATTCTCTACAGATGGCTTCCGGCGGGAAATTGCCCCGGCCCGGACCTTCGGTTTCCTTCATGAATTGGAAGCCTTGCATCAAGCAGGGTTGGGGCGGGGCGCCAGCCTCGAGAATACGTTGGCGATCGACGGCGATCGGGTTGTCAACGCGGCCATCATGCGCTTTCCGGACGAGTTTGTTCGACACAAGATTCTGGACGCTATCGGGGATCTGGCGCTGGCGGGTATGCCCATCATCGGCCGGTTCGTAGGTGTCCGCTCTGGCCATGCGTTGAATAATGCCTTGCTGCGGGCCTTGTGCGCTGATGCTTCCGCTTTCGAGCGGGTGGAGTTAACCCCTTAATCTATTGGACATATTGGCTCTTTGATGGCCGGGCTGGACCGCCATTACGCTGCAATGGCATAAGGGCGCCCGGTTGGGCGGCGATCGAATCGCGGATGGGATTTTCATGGCGGGTCATGGCTTCAGGCGCATATCGCTATTGGCACTGATACTGGTTGCGGGTACGGCCCTTTCGGGGTGTGACACGCTGGGCGGTATGTTCGGCGGTGGCGACAAGAGTGACGATACCACCCCCCAATATGTCGAGCGCCCGGTCGAACAGATTTATGCCGATGCCTGGCAGAAGATTCGCGAACGCAGTTGGTCAGATGCCGCCAAGCAGTTTGGGGAGGTAGAGCGCCAGCATCCCTATTCCGTATGGGCACGTCGTGCCATGCTGATGAGCGCGTTCTGTTTCTATCAGGCCAACAAATATACCGATGCGATCAGCACCGCCGATCAGTACATTCAGTTGCATCCCGGCAGCAAGGAGGTTGCCTATGCCTTCTATTTGAAGGCGATTTCACTTTACGAGCAGATCGTCGATATCGGCCGCGATCAAAGCAAAACAGAAGCTGCCCTGGTTGCCCTTCAAGACGTTGTACAGCGATTCCCTGATACCGATTATGCGCGCGACGCCACGCTGAAGATCGACCTTACGCTCGACCATCTTGCCGGCAAAGAAATGGCGATTGGCCGCTATTATCTGCGCACAGGCGATTATATTGGGGCCATCAATCGTTTTCGGACCGTGGTGGAACAATATCAAAAGACCTCTCAAATCGCTGAAGCGTTGGAGCGTCTAACCGAGGCGTATTACGCCTTGGGCGTTTACCGGGAGGCCAAGACCGCGGCGGCCGTTCTTGGGGCCAACTATCCGGGCAGCACCTGGTACCAGAATTCCTACGATCTCCTTACCCAGCACAATATGAAACCGGAGATCGAGAAAGGATCATGGATCGGCAGGGCCTTCGGTTTCCTGTAAACTGCTCTGATGCTTTCGGCGCTAACTGTCCGTGACATTGTTCTGATCGAGAGTGCGACGCTGGAATTTGCGCCCGGCCTGAATGTGCTCACCGGCGAGACTGGCGCGGGGAAATCTATTCTGCTTGATGCGCTGGGCCTTGCGGCCGGCGGCCGGGTGGGGGCGCGCGCAGCGGCCAGGCCGGGTGCAGCGCAAGGCTCCGCTATTGCGGTTTTCAGCCCCGTCAACGGCCACCCAGCCCGCCGCCTCCTGACGGAAAGCGCAATAGACGACGCGGGCGATATCATCCTGCGCCGGGTTATTTCCGCCGATGGACGGACACGGGCGTTGGTGAATGATATGCCAGTCGGCGTAGCCCTCTTGCGCGATCTGGGCAGTATGCTGGTGGAGGTTCATGGGCAGGCCGACGATCGGGGCCTGTTTGATACCGCAACGCATCGCAAATTGTTGGACGATTTTGGTAGGCACGAAAACCTTTCTGCAGACGTAGCTGTGCGCTTCGTTGAATTGGAAAAGGCGCGGCAAGCGGTGGACGCGCTGCGCCGGGATGCTGCTGCGGTTAAAGCTGAAGCAGATTTTATCCATCATGCAGTGGAGGAGTTGGCGGCCCTCGCACCGGCAGTGGGTGAGGAGGAGGCATTGGCGTCTTCCCGGGCCCTTTTGATGAATGCAAATCGTATTGGGGAAGATATCTCCGCGATTATCGATGCGTTGTCTGGCGAGCAGGGTGCGGAATCGACGATTGCCGCTGCATTGAAGCGTCTCGGCCGGATGGGTGACGAGGCAAGACAAGCTGCGTCGACAGCGGAGGCAGCCCTTGAACAGGCGTTCGCATTGACGGAGGAGGCGAGGCGGGAGCTTGGGTCCCTTCTGTCGCGTCTCGAACTCGATCCTCAGGAATTGGAAAAGAGAGAGGACAGGCTTTATGCGCTGCGCGATGCCGCGCGGAAATATGGTGTGACGCCAGACAGGCTTCCTGCGTTGCTTGCGGAATTCGAATCGAAGCGGGATGCCATCGAGACGGGCGATGCTCGCATTGCTGAAGCCGATAAGGCTGTGGTTGACATGCTTTCCGCGTGGCAGACGGCGGCGGAGAAACTGTCGGAGGCACGGAGGAAGGCTGCTTCGGCGCTGGAGACTGCGGTGGCGGGTGAGCTTAAGCCGCTTAAACTCGGGCATGCCAGATTTCGCGTGGCATTGGTGCCGCTTGAGTCTGAAAGCGGCAATGGCGCCGAACGTGTTGCTTTTGAGCTCGCGACTGTGGAAGGGGCGTCCTTCGGACCGTTGGCGAAGATTGCTTCCGGCGGCGAACTTGCACGCTTCTCATTGGCTTTGAAGGTCGCTCTGGCAGAGGCGAGCCCACCCGCAGCGCTGGTGTTCGATGAAGTCGATCGCGGCGTGGGTGGCGCAGTGGCTGATGCCGTAGGCGAGCGATTACAAAAGCTGGCCCGGTCCACACAGGTTTTGCTGGTGACACATTCCCCTCAGGTTGCCGCGCGTGCCAATCGCCATTTTCGTATCTCGCGCACAAGCAACAAAACACAAGTTCACTTATTGTCGGATGAGGAGCGGCTGGAAGAGTTGGCGCGAATGCTCTCTGGCGCGGCAATTACAGAAGAGGCGCGCGCTGCAGCACGACGCCTTCTGACCGAAGCGCATGCGCCCAAAAAAGCAAAGCGAAACCGCGTATGAGCATGCCATCCGAAAAGCCGGTGGAAAAGCTTACCCGGGTGGATGCATCTCAAGAGTTGCAGCGGCTCGCCACGGAGATCGCGCTGCATGACCGGCACTATTACAACGAAGATCGGCCTGCAATTAGCGATGCGGCATACGATGCGTTACGCCGCCGTAATTTGGCCATTGAGGCACGATTCCCGGATCTTGTGCGGGCCGATAGCCCTTCGGTACGTGTTGGCGCCAAACCGTCTGAGAAGTTCGCCAAGGTTGTTCACGACGTACCAATGCTTTCGCTCGACAATGCGTTCAGCGATGGCGATGTTGGCGATTTCATCGTTCGGGTGCGGCGCTTTCTGGCATTGAAAGATGGTGATGCCTTGATCGTGACGGCCGAGCCGAAAATCGATGGTTTGTCGGCCACTTTGCGTTATGAGAACGGTGTTCTTGTTCAGGCGGCGACCCGCGGCGATGGTAGCGAGGGGGAGGATATTACCGCCAACGTTCGTACCATTCGCGACATTCCTTTACGCTTGTATGGCGAGGCCCCTGACCTCCTTGAGGTGCGCGGTGAAATCTATATGAGCCACCGCGAATTTGCATCTCTGAACGCACGGCAAGAGAGAGACGGAAAGCAGATTTATGCAAACCCCCGCAATTCCGCCGCTGGTTCCGTACGCCAGCTTGATCCTGCGATTACGGCATCGCGGGCATTGAATTTCTTTGCTTATGCCTGGGGCGCAATCAGCAGGCTCCCTGCCCACACGCAATGGGACATGCTACAGGCATTCAAGTCCTATGGGTTTCGTGTCAATCCGCTGATAGAGCGTTGCAAAACTGTCGAGGAAGTACTGGCTTTTTATCGCAAGATCGAAGGAAGGCGGGCCGGCCTCGGTTATGATATCGATGGGGTGGTCTACAAAATCGATGATCTCGCCTTGCAGGGCAGATTAGGTTTTGTCTCACGCAGTCCGCGCTGGGCCATTGCGCACAAATTCCCTGCCGAACAGGCCGAAACGATTCTCACCGATATCGAAATTCAAGTGGGCCGTACCGGCAAGCTTACCCCTGTCGCAAAGTTGAAACCGGTCACCGTAGGTGGAGTCGTTGTGCAGAATGCTACTCTGCATAATGAGGATGAGATTGTCCGCAAGGATGTGCGTGTTGGCGATACAGTCGTTGTGCAACGCGCCGGTGATGTTATTCCACAGATTGTGCGTGTGATCTTGGAGCGGCGTCCCAAAGGTGCGAAGCCCTATAAGTTCCCCGAAAAGTGCCCGGTCTGTAACAGCCATGCTGTGCGGGAAGTAGACGAGAAGACGGGGCGTATCGATGTCGATCGCCGTTGCACCGGCGGCCTTATATGCCCGGCACAGGCCGTGGAACGCTTGAAGCATTTCGTAAGTCGTGATGCCTTCGATATCGAGGGTTTTGGCGGCACTTATATTGAAACGCTTTATCAAGCCGGCTTGTTGAAAGAGCCTGCGGATATTTTTGCGCTAACCCGCAAGCCGGATACCTTAGGTCGCGTTCTGGCTGATAAGCGTACCGAGCAGGGCGTGCAGCGTCGCGCGTTGGCCGGCAAGGAAGCTACGAAGAAGGCGCCCAGGAAGGGCGAAGACGGTGAAGGTAAGCTGGTTGGAAATCTGGTGGCAGCAATCGAAATGCGCCGCGCCGTGCCACTTGACCGTTTCATCAATGCGCTCGGTATCCGTCATGTTGGTGAAACAACGGCGAGGCTGATCGCGCGCAATTATCGCACGGTTGAAGCGTGGCTGGAGGCGATGAGGGCGAAAGACGCTGTGGAGGACCTCGACGCCATTGAAGGCATTGGTCTCACGGTGGCGGAGGCGATCCGTGACTTTTTCGAAGAACCTCACAACCGCAAGGCGCTCGACCGCTTGCTAAAAGAGGTCGATGTCATACCGGTAAAGGCACCTGCAAAGACATCTCCTGTGTCGGGGCAGACCGTTGTGTTCACCGGTTCGCTGGAAAAGATGACACGGGCTGAAGCAAAGGCGCGTGCGGAATCATTAGGCGCGAAGGTGTCATCCTCTGTATCGAAGAAGACGGATCTGGTGGTGGCGGGGCCCGGTGCCGGGTCAAAGCTGGCGGACGCGCAAAAATTTGGTGTCAAGGTAATCGACGAGGATGCCTGGCTGAAACTGGCCGGCGGTTAGGTGCTGAGTGCCTTTGCGAGATGGGGCAAGCTCTTGTCCATTCGATAGTCGACGGACGAATGATCGTCCGGAAATTCCTCATAGACATGCGTGACGCCGTGCGATTCCAGTGCGCGGTGGAGACGCCTTGCGCCGTAGACCAGATTGTATTGATCGATGCTGCCGCAATCGATCCATAAAGCTTTCAATTTTCTGAGCCCTTCCCAACGTGTCTCCACCATCACGCAGGGGTCCCACTTCATAAAATTCTGCCAGCGCTCGGGAATGATTTCGCAGGTGTCCATTGTCACCGGCAGGCGCACACCCCAATAGGCGGTAGGGTCCGGGTCATAGGTGGCGCACATGGCCAAGGTCATCAGATCATGAACGTCGCCGTCTTTCGTTTTGGGCGCAGCATAGAATCCCTCCAGCCATTTCTGGATCGAATTCTCGCACTTGGCGAGCTTGCGCAACAGACGTGGGAATTCCGGCAGATAGCAAAGCTCGAACGCCATGTCGCCGGAGTGACAGGCCGCGGCGGCCCAGAAATCCGGATAAAGAAGCGCGTGCGCGATCGATCCGTAACCGCCGGAACTCTTGCCGAAAATACCACGCCGGCCCGTACCACCGCAGTCGAACTTGCTTTCGACAAGGGGCACGCATTCCTCAATCAGGAAGTCGGCCCATTGCCCCACCGCAGCGCTGTTGATGTACTGGTTACCGCCAAGCTTCGTGAAGCAATCCGGGAATGCCACAACGCAAGGCGGCATCTCACCCACTGCAATCAAACGGTCCAACCGCTCCGGCACGTTCTCACCGAAATTCTTCCAGTTGGTGTGGGCGGGGCCGCCCGCGGTGAAGCCGACAATATCCACCAATAATGGCAGGCCCGCGCCGGTCTGGCCGGCGGGGATGTACACATCAATCACGCGCGCCGTGGGGTCGCCCAGCATGTTCGTTTTCAGAACATCGCTTTCGAGTGTCAGGTGGTGAATGGTGCCGCGTGGCGCGGCCTGGTCGCGCCGCATCAGATGGCCCTGGTTGCGGTTTGAAGCCAGGTGCGGGTTTCCGCATCCACCAGCGGGGCCAGCATTTCGCGCACGCGGACATGGTAAGCGTTAAGCCATTCCCGCTCGCCTTCGGTCAGCAATGAGGGTTCCACCAGATCAAGATCAATGGGGGCGAGCGTGATGGTTTCAAATTCCATCATCTTGCGTTCGCCGCCGGCGTCTTTCGGTTCGCTGACCACAACCAGATTCTCAATCCGGATGCCATATTCCCCGGCCTTGTAATAACCCGGTTCGTTGGAGCAGATCATACCCGGCTTCAGTGGCTGATTGATCGGGCGCTTGGAAATGTTCTGCGGCCCCTCATGCACCGAGAGATAGCTACCGACGCCGTGGCCGGTGCCGTGATCGTAATCAAGGCCGGCGTCCCACAATGGGCGCCGTGCGAATGCGTCCAGCGCCGAACCGGTGGTACCTTCCGGGAACCTTACCGTGGCCAGCGCGATGTGGCCTTTCAGCACGCGGGTGAAGCGGTCCTTCATCTCCGCGCTTGGTGTGCCCACGATCATGGTGCGCGTGACGTCGGTGGTGCCGTCTTCATACTGGGCGCCCGAATCGATCAGATAAATCTCATCCCGGTTGATCTTGCGATTGCTGGTGGTGGTGACGCGGTAATGGGGGATCGCGGCGTGTTCCGCCGCCCCCGAGATGGAATCAAAACTGAGATCGGTCAGTGCACCGGTTGCGCGGCGGTACCCTTCCAGCGTTTCGGCCACCTCAATCTCATTCAGATGGCCGTTCGGTGCTTCGCGCGCCATCCATGCGAGGAAACGGGTGAGTGCCGCACCATCGCGGATATGGGCCTTGCGCATGCCCTCAATCTCCACCGCGTTCTTGCAGGCCTTGGGCAGTTGGATGGGATCGCCGGCGCGTTTGAGCTTTGCACCGGCCTTTTGCAGGCGGTCGAACACGGCGGCGGGCGCGCTGCCCGGATCGGCAAGCACGGTCTTGCCCTTCAGGCCATCGAGGGCCGAGGCAAACGCTTCCGGCGGGTGCAGGCGCACGGCATTGCCGAAATGCTTTAGCAATTCGGGGGAGCTTTTGGCTTCGTCCATGAAGAGATCGACGGCGCCATCGCCATTCAGGATGGCGTAGGAGAGAACGAAGGGCGTATGCGGAGTATCGCCGCCGCGCATGTTGAGGAGCCAGCAAATGGAATCCGACAGCGTGATCACGGCCGCATCGCCGCCGGAGGCCTTCACACTTTCCGCAATGCGCGTACGCTTGGATTCCGCGCTTTCGCCGGCGCGGGATATGTCATGCGGGACCGCCTTGGCAGTTGGCGCCGCGGGCTGATCGGTCCACACCGCGTCGATCGGGTTGCCCTCGCACGGCACCAGAGTGGCGCCGGCCTTTTCGGCGGAAAGGCGCAAGCCCTCAAGGCTTGCCTGGGTATGGACCCAGGGATCGTAACCGAGCTTTGCGCCTTTCGGGGCATTGGCTTCGATCCATGCACCGGGCCCTTCGCCCACCAGATCGCGCGGGGTGAAGAGTTTGGTATCGGTCTGCTGCTGCACCTGAAGGGTGTAGCGGCCATCGACGAACACCGCCGCCTTGCCGCGCAACACCACCGCAGCACCGGCCGAGCCGGTAAAGGCGGTGAGCCAGGCGAGGCGTTCGCCGCGCGGCGGCAGATATTCGCTCTGATATTCGTCGGAATGCGGCACGATGAAACCGTCGAGGCCGCGCCGGTCCAGCTCGGCACGGAGCGCGGCCAGGCGCGGGGCGCAAAGGGCGGCATCGGAACGGTCATCGAAAGTCTGAAAGGGGGCGTTCTTGTCCATGGCCGCGACCCTAGACCTGCCTGCGCGGCCTCTCAAGGATCAGGGCGGACCACGGCCCATCACGATGGGTTGCGCGCAAGATCAGCCCCTGTGGCCGGTAAAAGCTTAGAACAAGATTTTCCTGATCGCGCAGCAGGCCGGAAAGAACGATGGTGCCGCCCTTTGCCGTGGCGTGCGCGATGTCGCGCGCCAGCCGGGTCAACGGCCCGGCCAGGATATTGGCGAGAATCAGATCGTAAGGCGCGCCGGCCGAAAGGGCGGGGGCGTTGAGGCCGTCCGCCGTCACCGCATGGACCAGCGGGCCGCTGCCATTGGCGATGGCATTTTCGCGGGTAACCGCGACCGCGACCGGATCGATGTCGGACGCCGTAACGCGCCGGTGCCACAATTTGGCCGCGCCGATGGCCAGCAGCCCTGTGCCGCAGCCGAGGTCGAGCACATTGGTATAACGCCGCCGCCGGGAAAGTTCGCTCAGCGCGGCAAGACAGAGCGCGGTGGTTTCGTGATGGCCGGTGCCGAAGGCAAGCCCGGCTTCGATGCGCATCGGGATAACGCCATCGGGCACCTTGCCCCGGTCGTGGGCGCCATAGACGAAGAAGCGGCCCGCGCGCACCGGCGGCAAGCCTTCCTGAGAGAGGCGGATCCAGTCCGCATCCGGCAGCAGGGCGACATGCACGGCGCGGCCGGCCAGCCGGGTCAGCAGATCGCCATCCGGCGCGGCGGTATAAAGCGCCTCCACCACCGCATCGGGGGCGAAAGGGTCTTCGGAAATCAGCACCGCCTGCGGCGCGGTGCCGAGTTCGAAAGCGGCCGCAATATTGGCCGCTTCCGTTTTCTTGAGAGAGACCGAGGCTTTCCAGAGTGGCGGTGCGGGCATGGCACCGCCACATACGCCAGCCTGTGTATTCGCTCAAGCGGTGGCGGTTCTGGTTTCGCCCTGAAGCAGGAAGGCGAGCACGGCCGCAACGATGATCAGCGCCGGCACATCGCCATAAAGGTGGCCCATATGCTCCGGCATCTGCAGCGCCTGCCCCGCCATGATGCCGCCATGCACCAGGCTGGACCACACGGTGAACCAGATCAGGCTGCGGTTGGCGGCGGGATTGCGCGCGGCGAGGATGAGAAAGACGCCGAGCGTCGCGTAAACGCCGACGATCATCATGTAATAGTCCGAGGCATAGGGTGCGCCCTGATGCCAGGCCCAGCCCGAAGGCCAGATGATCGCCAGGGGATAGATCAGCAGAAAGGCAATGCCGGTCAGAACAAGTACGATCTTCAAAAGACTTGTGCGGGACATGATTCAACTCCGTTTTGAAATTGCGGGATGCTGAACACATCGCAATACGCCGACCGGGGGAGAATAGACGGATTCTCGCAAAGCCCCATACAGAAACAGCCCCCCAAGCGGAAATGGCCCCAGACAGAACGAGCCCGGATACAGACCGGGCTCTCGTGCGGGGCCCCATGGTGGCTGATCCCGCGGCGAAAGCCCGGTGCTGGCGGTGTGCCGTTGGCCGGTACGGGCCGGGAGGTCAGTCCCGGCCGTACACGCCATTGGCCACCGTCCTCGGGCTTTGCCGGCTCGCCCCCTTGCTGGCTGTCTCTTGGCAGGGATGGGCAGGTAAGGGGAGCGGGAGCAACGGAGGCACGCGCGTTTGCCTCCTGACCCTGTATGGCCGCGCGGTAGGTTCGGATGGGGACTTTGAGGGGCATTGGGGGTTCTCCTGACGAAAGACTATATACCCATCATCTATAGGATTACAAGTCTATCAGGAAAATAAACGTAGGTGGTGCCCCCTCCCGATCCGCTGGCCGCGGATCGACCTCCCCCGTAACCACGGGGGAGGAGAAGTGAAGGTTGTACATCCTCCCCCGCACGCGGGGGAGGTGGCGACCCCGGACGTAATCCGGGGGAGGCGGAGGGGGGCAGTGTTCACCCCCACCCGGAGATTTTCGCCGTGCTCAAATCTCCGACCTCGGGCGGCAAATGCCTGGGACGGCATTTGCTCTGCGCCCTCGACCCCGCAGGGGAGGTGAAAGAGGGGGCCTGGGGGGCCCCATAAGGATAAAGCGTCGGCTTTACCGGGTCTGCGGCAAATGTCATTACCGGGGGCAATTCAGGAAGCCCGCCCCATGCACGATATCCGCGCCATTCGCGAAGACCCCGAAGCCTTTACCGCCGCCCTGAAGCGCCGCGGGCTGGCCGATGCGCAAGACCTGACCGCCGATATTCTGGATCGCGATCACGGCTTGCGCGCGCTTCTCACCCGGCTGCAGCAGGCGCAGGCGCGGCGCAACGAAGCCTCCAAACTGATCGGCAAGGCCAAGGCACAAAAGGACGAGGCCGGGGCGCAAAGCCTGATGGCCGAGGTGGCGGGCCTGAAGGATGAAATCCAGAAAGGCGAGGCGGAGGAGCGCGGGCTGCAGGAGGAGTTGCGCAGCATTCTTGCCGCGATCCCCAACCTGCCGGCCGATGACGTGCCGGTGGGGCCGGACGAAAGCGCCAATGTGGAAGTGAAGGCCCGCGCCTTCGGATCGCGGCCCGCGATGAATGCCGCCAAGGAGCATTTCGAATTGGGCGAGGCACTCGGCCTGATGGACTTTGAACGCGCGGCGAAAGTCTCCGGCTCGCGCTTCGTCTATCTGAAGGCGGGGCTGGCGCGGCTGGAGCGCGCACTGGGCAATTTCATGCTTGATCTGCATACGGATCATTTCGGCTATACCGAGATGCAGACGCCGATCCTTGCCCGTGAAAGCGCCTTTTTCGGCACCGGGCAGATGCCGAAATTCGAGATGGAACAGTTCTGGGCGGTGAGCGGCGAATTGCTGAGCGATGGCAGCGATACCGATGTGGTCGCGACCCTGCGCAACAACCGTTATGGCCTGATCCCCACCGCCGAAGTGCCGCTGACCAATTATGTCAGTGGTGAAATTCTCGACGAAGCGCAATTGCCGTTTCGCGTTACCGCCTGGACGCCGTGTTTCCGGGCTGAAGCAGGGGCTGCGGGAAAAGACACCCGCGGCATGATCCGCATGCACCAGTTCTGGAAGGTGGAGCTTGTCTCCGTCACCACGCCCGAACAGTCGAACGAAGAACATGAGCGCATGACCGATTGCGCGCAGGAGGTGCTGAAGCGGCTTGGCCTGCATCATCGCGTGGTGACATTGTGCACCGGCGACATGGGATTTTCGGCGAAGAAGACCTATGACATCGAAGTGTGGCTGCCGGGGCAGGGCCGGTTTCGCGAAATCTCCTCCTGCTCCAATTGCGGGGAATTTCAGGCCCGGCGCATGAACACGCGCTATCGCGGCGCCGACGGCAAGGTGAAAGGCTTCGTGCACACGCTGAACGGATCGGGGCTGGCGGTGGGGCGTACCCTGATCGCGGTGATGGAGAATTATCAGGAGGCGGATGGCAGCATTCGCGTGCCCGATGTGTTGCAGCCCTATATGGGCGGGGTGAAAAAGATCGGGGGGTGATGGAGTCCCCCCCACCCGAATGACACGCACTGCGTTCGTGTCATTCGACCTCCCCGCAAGGGGGAGGCGAAAGAAAAAGCGAGGTGTTCTTGTTTTCCCTCCCCCAATGCGGGGAGGGTGGCGAGGGCGAAGCCCGAGACGGGTGGGGGGATGTGTGATGCAGTCCCCCCTCAGTCAGCTTCGCTGACAGCTCCCCCGTAAACGGGGGAGCAGGTTTTCCTCCCCTGCGAAGCGGGGGAGGTGGCGCGGGAGCGCCGGAGGGGGCGGTTTGCGGAATTTGATAGGATGATGTGATGCGGATTCTGGTCACCAATGACGATGGCATTCATGCGCCGGGGCTGGTTGCGGCGGAAAAGATCGCGCGCACGATTTCCGACGATGTCTGGGTGGTGGCGCCGGAGAGCGAACAATCCGGTGCCTCGCATTCGTTGACGCTGACCATGCCGCTGCGCCTGCGTGAGATCACGCCGCGCAAATTCGCCGTCACCGGCACGCCGACCGATTGCGTGATGATGGCGATCAATCAGGTGATGCGCGACGAACGCCCGGCACTGGTGCTTTCCGGTGTCAATCGCGGCACCAACATCGCCGATGACGTGACCTATTCCGGCACCGTGGCGGGCGCGATGGAAGGCACAGCCCTTGGCATCCGCTCGATCGCGCTGTCGCAGGCCTATGGCTGGGTGGAAGGGCGCGACGTGCAATGGGCGTGCGCGGAAACCCATGGGCCGAAGCTGATCCAGTGGCTGGTGCAGACCGGCTGGCCCGAAGATGTGCTGATCAACATCAATTTTCCCGACAAGCCGCCGGGCGAAATCACCGGTGTGGAGATCACCAGCCAGGGCCATCGCAATCAGGATACCGCGGTGCTGGACCGGCGCATCGACGGGCGCGGCAATCCTTATTTCTGGATCGGTTATCGCCGCGTGCGCTCCGACCCGCCGGACGGCACCGATCTGCGCGCGATCTATGACGGGCGGATTTCGATCACGCCGCTGCATCTGAACCTGACCGAATACCGGGTGATGGAGCGGATGCGCCGCCAGTTCGACGAGACCTTCGACACCACGCCGCACGTGCCCTTCAAGCCGGACATGCCATGACCGATCCGCGGGCGATCCAGTTGGTGATGGCACTGCGCAAGCAGGGCATCACCGACATGCGCGTTCTGAACGCGATGGAGCGCACGCCGCGGGATCTGTTCGTGGAAGAAGCCTTCGGCAGCAGCGCCTATCAGGACAGCGCGCTGCCGATCGCCTGTGGCCAGACCATCAGCCAGCCCTACATCGTCGCCTTCATGACCCAGGCGCTTGCGGTGGGGGAGAAGATGCGGGTGCTGGAGATCGGCACCGGCTCCGGCTACCAGTCGGCCGTGCTGGCGCCACTGTGCCGGAAAATTTACACCATCGAACGCCATCGCCCGCTGCTGAAGGCGGCGGAGGCGCGGTTCAAGGCGCTGAAACTTGACAACATCGTCACCAAACTGGGCGACGGCTACAAGGGATGGCCCGAACAGGCCCCGTTCGACCGAATTGTGGTAACGGCGGCGTTTCCGCAAGTTCCCGAAAGCCTGATCGCGCAACTGAAGCCCGGCGGACTGATGATTGTGCCGGTGGGCGAACAGCGGCCCGGTGAAAGTATTTCTCAACTTTTAACCAAGATTATCCGTACCGAGACTGGGGTAAAGCGAGAAGCGCTGATCCCCGTAATGTTCGTGCCCATGGTGCCGGGCCTGCCGCGGGAGCCGCAGAAGGCGGATGAACGGGAGCGGAAAATCTGAATATGGTCTCGGCCGTGCTTTCGCGCTGGCCGTGATTCTGCCTGCGCTGCTTGCCGGATGCGCGATGGACCCCGAACCGCCGGTTGGCGATCCGCCGCCGGCGCGGGCGGCTGCAACGTCATCTTATGCCGGAACGATTGTGGTGCATTCGGGCGATACGCTGTCCGGCATCGCATTGTCGCGCGGCGTGCGCGTGGCGGAGATTGTGCGCCTGAACGGATTGCGCGACCGCGACAGGATCTATGCCGGGCAGGTGTTGCGCATACCGGAACGCAATGTGCGCAGAACGGCCGTTCGCACGGCGAGCGTATACCGGCCATCGCCGCGGCCCGCTTACGGATCTTATACGCGCGCTTCTTATTCGCCATCCTCCGCAGTGGTTGAAACGCGCGCGCAGCCCGAGACGCGGAGCGCCCTTCTGGAGCGGGCGCAGGATGTGATCGACCGTTTCTCCACCACATCTGTTTCACCACAAACGACGCAAACAACACCGCAGGCGACACTCGACGATCTCGACAGTGCGCGCTTCGTGTGGCCGGTGATGGGGCGCATCATCATGCCGTTCGGGCCGGCGCCGAGCGGGGAGCGCAATGACGGCATCAATATTGCGACCGCGATGCGCACGCCGATCCACGCCGCGGCGGCGGGCACCGTCACCTACGCCGGAAACGAGTTGAAGGGCTATGGCAATCTGGTGCTGATCCGGCATGACGATGGCTATGTCACCGCCTATGCCCATGCCGACAGTCTGGTGGTGACGCGCGGTGACCGTGTCGCCCGCGGCCAGGTGATCGGCTATAGCGGTGAAAGCGGCGATGTCAGCGAGCCGCAACTGCATTTTGAAATCCGCCACGGCGTGACGCCGATCGACCCCAAACCGCTTTTGATGGCGCGGGCGAGCTGATTATCTTTTAATGTCATGGCCCGCGACTGCGGGCCATCCAGTTGAAATCTGAAAATTTCCCATAAGGAATTCGCGGACAATTCTGCCGCAGCGAAGCGATGTCACCTGGGCGGCCTGCACTCCGGCAGGCCGTGACATCCAATGCCTTAAAGCGATTTGCCGAGTTCGCCGGCGAGGTCCTGAATGAACTGCCAGGAGACGCGGCCGGAACGGCTGCCGCGCCCCGAGGCCCAGGCGAGTGCGCGCTGATGCAGCTCGGCTCTCGGCAGCGTGATGCCGAAATGGGCGGCATAGCCGTCGATCATCGCGAGATATTCGTCCTGCCCGCAATTGTGGAAGCCGAGCCAGAGGCCGAAACGGTCGGAGAGTGAGACTTTTTCCTCCACCGATTCCGACGGATTGATGGCGGTGGAGCGTTCGTTCTCCATCATCTCGCGCGGCATCAGATGGCGCCGGTTCGAGGTGGCGTAGAACAGCACGTTGGCGGGCCGCCCCTCGATGCCGCCTTCCAGCGCCGCCTTCAGCGATTTGTAATTGGTGTCGTCGCGGTCGAACGAAAGATCGTCGCAATAAAGCAGGAAGCGGCGGGTTGCGGCGGCGCGCAACAGCCGCAGCAATTGCGGCAGGGTGGAAATCTCCTCCCGGTGGATTTCGATCAGGACGAGACGGGCGGCCCCTTTGCGGGCGCGGTTGACCTGTGCATGGGCGGCCTTGACCAGCGAGCTTTTGCCCATGCCGCGCGCCCCCCACAGAAGCGCGTTGTTGGCCGGCAGGCCATCGGCGAAGCGCCGCGTGTTTTCGAGCAGGGTGTCGCGGGCATAATCCACCCCCTTGAGCAGGACGAGCGGGATATGCGCCACCTGTTCGACGGCGAGAAGGCCGCCTTGTGACGGCTCCCAGATGAAGGCGTCGCCGCCGGCGGGCACCGCGCCCGCCTGGGGCCGCGGGGCGAGCCGTTCAAGCGCGCCCGCGATGCGTTCGAGGACCGCGTCCCGGCCATTTTTCACCTCCGGCTCCGCGTCCGGATTGCGCCGTGCTGTCATGGGCTTAGGCTCCGCTTCCGGCGCGGTTGCAATGCGGGTGTCCGCCGTTATAGTCCGCGCGCACCGTCACGGCCGGATTTGCGCCGCGCCGCGCCTCTATGACATACGCGAACCGGAGCCTATCGGATCGGAACATGGATCAGTCCTTCTTAACCTCGATCGTACCGCTTATCGCCATTTTCGCGATCATGTACTTCCTCATGATCCGCCCGCAGCAGCAGCGCGTGAAGAAGCACCGCGAAATGGTGGACGGGGTGCGCCGCGGCGATACCGCGATCACCTCCGGTGGTATCGTCGGCAAGGTGATCAAGGTCAAGGACGATGGCGAGATCATGCTGGAGATCGCCGATGGCGTGCAGGTGCGCGTGGTCAAATCGACGCTGAGCGACGTGCGCGCCAAATCGCAGCCCGCTGACGCCAAAGCCGACAAGGACTGATCCCTTCCATGCTGCAAGTCCCTGTCTGGGTCCGGGTTCTGGTCGCCATCATCCTGATCGGCGGCATCATGATCGCGCTGCCGAACGCGTTGCCCGAGAACGTGATCCAGCGCATGCCGAACTGGCTGCCGAAGGATACGGTCAGCCTGGGGCTGGACCTGCAGGGCGGTTCCTATCTCCTGCTCGAAGTGCAACTCGACCAGGTGGAGAAGGACAAGCTGGATTCGGTGATGGCCGATATCCGCGTCGGCCTGCGCAAGGCCAAGATCGGTTTTTCCGATCTTTCCGCCCGCAACGGGCAGGTGTCCGTCCGGGTGCGCGACCCGGCGCAATTCGACCAGGCGCGCAAGATCCTGGACGGGCTGAACCCGCAGGTCGGCGGTGGTGTCCTCTCGGTCGGCTCACGCGAATATGAGATCACGACGCCGGGCCAGAACCGGCTGGTGATGGGCATCACCGATGCCTATCGCAACCAGACCCGCACCCAGACCGTGGGCCAGTCGATCGAAGTGGTGCGCCGCCGGATCGACGAGATGGGCACGCGCGAACCCACCATCGAACGTCAGGGCGACCAGCGCATTCTGGTGCAGGTGCCGGGCCTGGCGAACCCCGACCGCCTGAAGGAATTGCTGGGCAAGACCGCCAAGATGACGTTCCAGCTTGTGGACGAGACCGGCGATGTGGCCCAGGCCCAGCGCGGCATCGTTCCGATCGGCGATGAATTGCTGCCGCAGGAAGGCCCGGAGGGGATGCCGCCGCTTCTGATCCAGAAACGGGTGATGGTGTCCGGCGACCGGCTGACCAATGCGGCGGCAACCTTCAACCAGCAGACCGGCGAGGCGGTGGTGACCTTCCGCTTCGATTCCGTCGGCGCGCGGCAGTTCGGCAATGTGACCAAGGCCAATGTCGGGCGCCGCTTTGCCATCGTGCTCGACAACAAGGTGATTTCCGCGCCTGTGATCCGGGAGCCGATCCTTGGCGGCTCCGGCGAAATCTCCGGCAATTTCAACGCGCAGAGCGCCAACGATCTGGCGGTTCTGCTGCGCGCAGGCGCCTTGCCCGCGCCGCTGAAAGTTCTGGAAGAGCGTACGGTGGGCGCGGAGCTTGGCGCCGATTCGGTGAAGGCCGGACGCTATTCCGCCTTTGCCGGGCTGATTCTGGTGGCGCTGTTCATGATCGCGCGCTACGGCATGTTCGGCCTGTTCGCCGATGTCGCGCTGAGCCTCAACATCGTTCTTCTGATGGCGGTCCTGACCATGTTCGGCGCCACGCTGACCCTGCCCGGTATCGCCGGTATCGTGCTGACCATGGGCATGGCGGTGGACGCCAATGTGCTGATCTATGAGCGCATCCGCGAAGAACAGCGCAACGGGCGAAGTATGCTCGCCTCCATCGACACCGGCTTCCGCTTTGCGATGGCGACCATCATCGACGCCAACATGACCCACATCATCGCCGCGCTGATTCTGTTCCAGCTCGGCTCCGGCCCGGTGCGCGGATTCGCGGTGACGCTGGGGGTGGGCATCATCACCTCGTTCTTCACCGCGGTGATGGTCACCCGCCTGATCGTGATCGGCTGGCTGCACGTCCGCAAACCGAAGCGGCTGACCATCTGATTACTGGGCCATCTGATTCGCGTGGCTGATTCGCGTGGCCGGGGGTGCGATTTGGGGTGCTGGCGCCCTGCCATTTTTGCGGCCTTCCGTTTCGTTTCGCGCTAAATTGGGTGGCGCGGACCCGATGGGAGGGACATGTCATGACCGCATTTCTGGGCAATTTGCGTAGCGTTGTGATTGCGGGCTTTGTGCTCGCCCTTCTTGTTTTTCTTCTCTATTTCAGGATTCAGGGGTTTGACGGCGCCACGTTCTGGCCGTTTCTGGTGCGCTGGCTGCACGTCATCAGCGGCGTGATGTGGATCGGCCTTCTGTGGTATTTCAATTTCGTTTCGACACCCACCACACCGAAAATTCCGGACGAGTTGCGCCCGGCACTGGGGCGTTACATCACGCCGGCGGCGCTGTTCTGGTTCCGCTGGGCCGCGATGAGCACGATTGTGTTCGGCCTTATTCTGGCGTGGCAGAACGGTTATATCGCTGAGGCGCTGACCATCGATTCGATCGGCGGTTTCGCCGATCCGCGCGCCATTCTGATCGGCATCGGGATGTGGCTTGGCATCATCATGTGGTTCAACGTCTGGTTCATAATCTGGCCGAACCAGCAAAAGGCGCTGAACATTGCGGGCGCTTATCCCGATCTGGGCAAGGAGGCGAAAGCGGCAGCGGCAAAGACAGGCGGACAGTTCTCCCGCATCAACACGCTGCTTTCGATCCCGATGCTGTTCTGCATGGTGGGGGCGCAGAATATCGTGTGATGGCAGCAAAGGCGGTTCCCACTTTCCCGCACGTTGCGCTAGAAAAGCCGCCTGGGTGACCGGGCGGCTTTTTCTGGCGAATGATTTTTGGCGAATGATTTTCTGGCGGGCGATGGAGCGGGACGATTCCTTTGCGGCGTGCGAGGCCATGGTGCGGGCCCGCGATGCGGATCGCTATTTCGCCGCCCTGTTCGCGCCGAAAGAAACGCGCAGGCGCCTGTTCGCGCTTTATGCCCTGAACTATGAACTCGCGCATGTGGGCGAAAGCGTACGCGAGCCGATGGTGGGCGACATCCGCATGCAATGGTGGCGCGAAACGCTGGCCAGTGCGCGGGATGGGCACCCGCGGGCCCATGTGGTGGCGCATGCGCTGGCCACGGCGATGGCGGCGCAGGATCTGCCGGAGGATTTGTTCGAGCGGATGATCGAGGCGCGCGGGTTCGATTATCTCGACGGCTATTTCACCGATTGTGCGGAGCTGGAAGCCTATGCCGCCGATACGGCGGGCGCGCTGATGCAATTGGCGCTGCGCGCAGTCGGCTGTGGGGCGGTGCAGGATGAGGCGGCACGGGAAGCGGGCATCGCCTATGCCCTATGCGGCTTGCTGCGCGCGTTGCCGCATCACGCGGCGCGGCGCAAACTCTATCTGCCGCTGGATGTACTGGCGGCGCACACTATATCGCCGGAAGATATATTTGCCGGGCGTGAGAGTGACGGCTTGCGCGCGGCGGTTGCCGCGATTGCGGCACGGGCCCGTGGCCATCTCGATGCGGCACGGGCGTTCGGGCGGCCCGGGGCAAAGGCATTGCCGGTGTTTCTGTCGCTGAGGCTGGTGCCGCTCTATCTGAAACAGATGGCGGCGCCGGGTTTCAATCCCTTCCGCATGGCGGTGGAATTGCCGCTCTACCGCCGGCAATGGCGCTATCTGACTGCGGCACTCAGCGGGCGGGTTTGAACCGCGATTATCCCCCCCTCAGTCAGCTTCGCTGACAGCTCCCCCGTAAACGGGGGAGCAGCACAGAATACCTCCTCCCCTGCGCAGCGGGGGAGGTGCCCACCGAAGCTTTCGCGCCGGTGGGCGGAGGGGGCGTTGTTTATTCCGCCGCGGCGCGGGTGCCGTTGAGCCAGGTTTCGAGATCGGCCATGGCGCGGCGGGCGAGCGCCTGTTTGCGGTCCTTGCCGCGGATGCGCGTGCCCGGCGGCAGGTCGGGGAACAGCCCGAAATTGACGTTCATCGGCTGAAAGGTTTTCTGGTCGGCACCGCCGGTGATGTGATTGAGCAGGGCACCGAACGCAGTGGTTGGCGGTGGCGGGGCAATGGCCGCGCCAGTGATTTCGCCCGCGGCGAAGCGGCCGCAAAGGAGCCCGATGGCGGCACTTTCGACATAGCCTTCGACGCCGGTGATCTGGCCCGCGAAGCGCAAATGCGGCGTCGCCTTCAGGCGCAATTGCGCGTCCAGCAGGCGCGGGGAATTGATGAAGGTGTTGCGATGCAGACCGCCGAGACGGGCGAATTGCGCATCCTCCAGCCCCGGAATCATGCGGAAGATGCGGGTCTGTTCGCCATGTTTCAGCTTGGTCTGGAAGCCGACCATGTTCCACAACGTGCCGAGCGCATTGTCCTGACGCAACTGCACCACCGCATAAGGGCGCCGCCCATTGCGGGGATCGGAAAGGCCGACCGGCTTCATCGGCCCGAAGCGCAAGGTGTCCACCCCGCGCGAGGCCATCACCTCAACCGGCAGACAGCCTTCGAAATAGGGCGTGCATTTTTCCCATTCCTTGAAATCGGTTTTCTCGCCCGCCAGCAGGGCAGCGATGAAGGCGCCATATTGCGTTTCGTCCAGCGGGCAGTTGAGATAATCGGCGCCATCGCCCTCCGGCCCCTTCTTGTCATAGCGGGACTGGAACCAGGCGATATCCGTATTGATCGAATCACGATGGATCACGGGCGCGATGGCATCGAAGAAGGCGAGCGAGTCCTCACCCGTCAGTGTACGGATGGAGTCCGCAAGGCCGGGCGCGGTCAAGGGGCCGGTGGCGATGATGGTGCGGCCCCATCCGGCGGGCGGCAGGGCGGTGATTTCCGCACGGCGGATTTCGATGGCCGGGTGCTGTTCCAGCGCGCGGGTGATGTGGGCGGAAAAACCGTGGCGATCCACCGCGAGTGCGCCGCCCGCCGGCAGTTTGTGCGCGTCCGCCGCGGCGAGGATGAGGGAGTTCGCCCGCCGCATCTCCGCATGCAGAAGGCCGACCGCATTGTTCAGCCAGTCGTCGGAGCGCAGCGAATTGGAACAGACCAGTTCGGCAAGCCCGTCCGTCACATGGGCATCGGTGCCGCGGACGGGGCGCATTTCGTGCAACACCACGGCAACGCCGGCATTGGCCGCGGCCCATGCCGCCTCGCAACCGGCCAAACCGCCGCCGATGATGTGCAGTGTTTCCACGATCCACCGTTCCGCCGCGCCGGAAAAGCCCGGCCGCGTCGGCGGACCATAGCCGCCTGACGCCCCCGTTCAAGTCCGCCCTGTTCAACCCCAAATCGGCGGACGTTTTTCGCGCCAGGGCCGGGCCTGTTCCAGTTGGGCGGCGAGGCGGAAGAGTGTTGCCTCATCCGAATAGCGGGTGGTGAACATCATGCCGATGGGCAGATTGTCCGCCGACCAGCCAAGCGGCAAGGACATGGAAGGTTGGCCCGTGATGTTGAAGGGCGGGGTGTAGCCGAACACGCGCGCCTGACGGCGGTTGAATTCGCGTGGCTCCACATGCACCGGGTCGAGATGACCGATGGGCGGGGCTGGTGTGATCGTCACCGGAGTGAGCAGCACATCGAAGTCGCGCCACAGGCCGATGATCTGCCGCGACATCAGCCGCAGGGTTTGCAGGCCCCAGCCGATCTGTTCCGACGACAGCGCCTGGCCTGCGCGATAACTCGCCCAGGCGAGCGGTTCGAGATCGTCCTCTTTCGGATCGCGGCCCAGAACCTCTTTCCATTCTGCCATCGAGGCGGCGAACATCGCACCGGATACGCAGCCTTGCGCGCGGTAGAGCTTGCGCCAGTCCACGCCGAGGCTGCGTTTCTCGATCATGGTGTGGCCGAGTTCGCCCAAGAGTTTCACAGTCTCGTCGAACACACGCTGCACATCGGCCGACAGCGGTGTGCCGGAGGGATTTTCGGTCGTGAACGCGATGTTGAGGCGGCCGGGCGCGGTCTCAATCTCCTCCATATACCCGCGCGCTTTCTGCGGCGGGGGATAGGGGGAATCGTCTTCCGGTGTGCCGGTCCAATCGAGCATCGCGGCGCAATCGCGCACGCTGCGGGTTAGCACATGGTCGAGGATGAAACCATGGGCGCGGCCCCGGTCATCCGGCCCGCCGGGATTGCGGAATTGCGTCGGCTTGAGCCCGACAAGGCCGCATTGCGCCGATGGAATGCGGATGGAGCCGAGCCCGTCGCTGCCATGCGCCATCGGCACCATGCCGGAGGCGACCGCCGCCGCCGCCCCGCCGGAGGAGCCGCCCGAACTGTGATCCGGATTCCACGGATTGCGGCAGATGCCGAGGAAGCGCCCTTCGGTGGTGCCGGGAATGCCGAATTCGGGCGTGTTGGTCTTGCCGACCAGAACGGCACCGGAGGCGCGGTAACGCCGCGTCAGCTCGCAATCCGCCGGGCTGACATAGCCCCTGAGGTAAGCGGAGCCATTGGTCATCGGCCAGCCTTTGACCGGCATGCCGATATCCTTGATCAGGAATGGCACGCCCTTGAACGGGCCGTCGGGCAGCTTGCCCTGCGCGGTTTTGCGCGCCTCGTCATAGGCCTTGTAGACCACGGCATTCAGTTTGGGATTGTGCCGTTCGATGCGCGCGACCGCTTCTTCGACCAGTTCGAGCGGCGACACCGCGCGCCGGCGCACCAGATGGGCAAGACCAAGACCGTCATAGTGATCATATTCCGCAAAGCCCATGATCGTTTCCTCTGTTGTTTGGTCCTTTATCTGGCCCTTTATCTGGCCCTTTATCTGGCCTTCAGATTGGGGCGTCGTCCGGCCCAGGGTGCGGCCTTTTCCAGTTCGACGGCAAGTTTCAGCAAGGTCATTTCGCCGCCGTAGCGGGCGACGAATTGCACGCCGATCGGAAGCCCCGCCTTGTTGACGTTGAGCGGTAGTTGGATTGCAGGCTGGCCGGTGGCGTTCTGCATCGCGGTGAACGGCACATACCCGAAGATCGGCGCGAACGCCTTGTTGGGGTCTTCCTCATCGATGTCGATGACGCCGAGCCTGATCGGCGGCGCGCCCAGCGTGGCGTTGAGCCAGACATCATAGGTGTCGTGGAATTGGGCCATGGTGCGGCTGGCCATGGTCATCGCCTGTTTCGCCGCCATCAATTCGACCGCGCTGACTTTCTTGCCGGCGCGGTAGAGGCCAAGGGTCAACCCCTCCACCACCTTGGTGGAGGGCGGTGTGCCGGTGAGTTTTGCCAATTGTTCGAGGCCGAACGCGGCATTGGCGGCCCACACGGTCATGAAGGCCGGTGTCAGCACCGCACCATTGAGGGGTGGTGTCACCTCCTCAACAATATGGCCGAGGTCTTCGCACAGCTTCGCGGTTTTCTTCACCGCCGCGACCACATCGGGGTGCAGGGTTTTGCCGTCCAGCGCCTTGTACGTCACCGCGATACGCAGGCGCTTGGTCTTGCGCTTGATGCCGTCGAGGTAAGAGCCTTCGGGCGGCGGCGCGGTGTAGGGATCGCCGTAATCGACCGGCGACGAAATATCGAGAGCGGCGGCCACGTCGCGCACACTGCGCGCCACCACATTGTCCACTGAGAGCCCGCTGGTGGCATCGCCAGTATCGGGGCCCTGGCTGATGCGGCCGCGCGAAACCTTGAGCCCGATCAACCCGCAACACGACGCCGGAATGCGGATCGAACCGCCGCCATCGGTGGCATGCGCAATCGGCACGATGCCGGCGGCCACGGCCGCCGCCGATCCGCCGGACGAACCGCCGGTGGAATGCGCCAGATTCCATGGATTGTGCGCTGGGCCATAGAGTTTGGATTCGGTGGTGGGCAGGATGCCGAATTCCGGCACATTGGTTTTGCCGAGCGGGATGAGACCGGCGGCGCGATAGCGTGCGACCAGAGTGGAATCGTGATCGGCCAGCACGGCCGGGACATAGCGCGAGCCGTTGCGCGTCGGCATGCCGATGGCGCCGGCCCGCATATCCTTCAACAATGTGGGAACGCCGGTGAATGGCCCCTTGGGCAATTTGCCCTTCGCGGCATCGCGTGCCCGGTCATAGGCCGCAAACACAATGGCGTTGAGCGCGGGGTTCAGTTTTTCGGCGCGGGCAATCGCTTCCTCCACCACTTCGCGGGCGGAGATTTTCTTTTTGGCGATGAGGGCGGCAAGGCCGAGGGCATCGTACTGATCGTATTCGCTGAAGGACATGGTTAGAGCCTTATCTTGCTGTATTGATCTTTCCAGGGTGCGGATTTTTCGAGTTGGGCGGCGAGGCGCAGAAGCGTTTCCTCATCCCCGAAGCGGCCGACGAATTGCGTGCCGACGGGCAGCCCATCCTTGTTCCAGTAAAGCGGAATGTTGATGGCGGGTTGGCCGGTGGCGTTCTGCATCGCGGTGAACGGCACATAGTCGATCTGTTCGGCGAAGGATCTGGTCGAATCACGCTGGCTCATATCGAAGGTGCCGAGCTTCACCGGCGGGCGGCCGAGTGTCGGCGTGATCCAGACATCGTATGTTTCGTGGAAACGTGCGGTTTCACGGCCAGCGAGCTGCAGCGCCGCCTTGGCTTTCAGAAGTTCGACCGCAGTGACGTTCTTGCCCGCCTCATAGAGGCCCCAGGTGACGCCTTCGAGTTCGTCATCCTTCGGTTTGCGCCCGACCGCATCGGCCAGCATGTCGATCCCGGCGGCGAGGTTGGCCCCCCACAGTGCCATGAAGGCGGGAATAAGGATGGCTTGATCGAGGTGGGGAGAGGCTTCTTCCACATCATGCCCCGCGGCACGGCAGGCCTTGGCCGCGGCCTGAACCGCCGCCTTGCAATCGGGGTGATAGGCGGTGCCGTCCAGCTTGGCGGTGGCAAAGGCGATGCGCAGCCGCTTCGGTTTTCGCCGGATCGCATCGAGATAGGATGCGGGCCCAGGCGGGGCCCAATAGGGATCGCCTGAGACCGCGCCCGCAACCGCATCGAGCGCGGCGGCCGTATCGCGCACGGTTTTCGAGACCACGAGATCGGTGGCAAGGCCATCGACAAATTCGCCGAAATCCGGGGCGTTCGAGATGCGCCCGCGCGACGGTTTCAGCCCGACAAGGCCGCAACACGACGCCGGAATGCGGATGGAGCCGCCGCCATCATTGGCGTGCGCCAGCGGCACGATGCCCGCCGCGACCGATGCCGCAGAGCCACCGGAAGAGCCGCCGGTGGAGTGCGCCAGATTCCACGGATTGTGCGCGGGGCCGTAGAGCGCAGGCTCCGTCGTGGCGACGATGCCGAATTCGGGCACGTTGGTTTTGCCGAAGGGGATAAGGCCCGCGGCCTTGAAGCGCGTGACCAGCAGGCAATCATGCGGCCACGGCATGGCGGGCATGAAGCGCGAGGCCTGGCGCGTGGGCATGGTGGTGGTGAGCGCGAAAATATCTTTCAGCAGAAACGGCACGCCGGCGAACGGCCCCCTGGGCAATCTGCCCTTCGCGGCGGCACGCGCAGTGTCATAATCCTTGTAGACGATGGCATTCAGTTTCGGATTGAGCCGTTCGGCGCGGGCAATCGCCTCCTCCAGCAGCTCGGCCGGTTTGACCTTTTTCTTCGCGACAAGCCCTGCAAGGCCAAGTCCGTCATAATCGCCATATTCCGCGAAGGCCATTTTTACCCCTCCTCCCATTATCTGTTTACCGGCGAGCTTAACGGCAGAGCGGCGCGGTTGTCACGATTGCGGGCGATCCGCACGCCCCCTAACATGGCAGCGCAAGGGAAGGGTTTTATGGGCAAGATTCCGGTCGGCACCACCATTGGCTATGCCTATGGCTTCACATTCGGGCATCTGGGCCAGATCATCGCGCAGATCTGGCTGCCGATGCTGGTGGTGACGGCCGGCGGTTATTTCGGGGCGGCACCCTATTACGAGAGTTTTTCGCGTGCCGCGGCCGAGAACAATCCCGCCGCGATCGGGCAGGCCTTCACGCTGTTGCTGCTGTTCGCCTTCGTGTCGCTGATTTTCTACGCGATGATCTATGTCGCGGTGACGCGGCTGGCGCTGGGCGAAACGCGGCCGGTGAACTTCATTCACTTTTCACTGGGCGTGGCGGAATGGCGGATGTGCGGCGCGGTTCTGGGCCTGATCTTCGCGCTGTTCGTGATTGCGGCAGTGGTGGTGCTGGCAGCCGGGCTGGTGGCCGGGTTGATCGGCGGATTGGCGAAGGGATTGGGCGTGGGCCTGGCCAAGACCACCGCGGTCGGCATTGGCGGGGCGATCATGCTGATCGTCTATGCCGCGCTGATTTATGTTGCGGTCCGGCTCAGCTTTCTGGTGGCGCCGGTGACGGTGGCGGAGGAACGCATCAGCCTCGTCCGCGGCTGGCAATTGAGCCGGGGCAATTTCTGGCGCATGGCCGCGGTGCTGGCGGTGACGTTGCTGCCGATCGCCCTGCTGATGGTGGGGCTGGAGTACGCCATCGTCGGCGGGAATGTCTTGGTCCCGAAAGAGGCCGGCGATCTGGCGGCGGTGGCAAGCCGGATGCAGCAGATGAAAAGCCATCTGCCGATGATTTCGGGACTGGGTTTCGTGCTGTCGCCCTTCATGTTCGGGCTGACCCTGGGGGCGAGTGCGTTCGCCTACCGCACGCTGGTGCCGCCGCCGGAAAACTGGACCGGACAGGCAGGATAAAACGTCAGCGTTTGCGGGGATTGCCGAGACCTTTCAGCGCCGCATCGAGAATGGCATCGGTGAAGGCGGCATCGAGCGGGCCGTGCCCGATCAGCAGCCGGAAATAAAGCGGCGCATAAATCAGATCCAGCGCCAGATCGGTGTCGGTATCGGCGCGCAAGGCGCCCGCCGCAATCGCGCGGGTGAGAAGCGTGCGCCCTTCCTCGCGCCTTGCTATGATGAAGCGGTTGCGGAACACCTTGGCCAGTTCGCTGTCGTGCTGGGCAGCGGCGATCATCATCGCGGTGTTGCGCCCGCTGCGGGTGGAAAAGCCGCGCGCGATGGCACGCAACTGTTCGCGCAAGGCATCGAGCGGTCTGGTTTTTCCCGTGCGGGGCTTTTGCGCCCTGGTGGTTTCGAGAAAGGCCGCCATCGCGAGCGCCTGTGCGTTGGGCCATTCGCGATAGAGCGTGGGCTTGCCGACACCAGCCTTGGCCGCCACCGCCTCCATCGTCACCGCGGTGATGCCGCCTTCATCCAGCAGCGCGGCCGCGGCGGCAATGATTTTCCTGCGCAGCGCGGGATCGCGGGGGCGTCCGCGTGCGGGTTTCTTTTCGGCCATGCTTGACTCGCGGCTGATATTCGTTACGGTACGTAACGTAATTTAATCAGGCGCGCAAGGGAGACGGTCATGAGCCATCCGAAACCGGCGGAACTGACGCCATACATCGTGGTGAAGGGTGCGGCGAAGGCGATCGCCTTCTATGAAAAGGTGCTGGGCGCGAAAGAGGAATACCGTCTGGAATATCCCGACAAGACCATCGGCCATGCCGAGATCGCGTTTGGCGCCGCGCGGCTGATGCTGGCCGATGAGCATCCCGATTTCGGTGCGCTGAGCCCGCCCGCCATTGGCGGCACGCCGGTCAAGCTGCATCTCTATGTCGATGATGTAGATGCGGTGATGGCGCGGGCGGAAAAGGCGGGCGCCACCGTGCTGCGTCCGGCGCAGGATCAGTTCTACGGCGACCGCTCCGGCCTGATTGCCGACCCGTTCGGCCACCAATGGTTTCTGGCCACGCGCAAGGAAGATGTCAGCCCCAGGGAGATGCAGAAACGCTTCGCCAAAATGACGAAGGGGTAATGGGCGGCTGTCTGGAATGCGTCGTGGCATTGACGCTATTGGCGAGCCCCGGCATGGTTTGGCGATGTTGACCCGAACGCGCACCCGCATTGTCGAGAAGCCTTGGGGCATAACGAATATTCCTTCCGCTTTCGGCGATTTCGCTGGCCGCCGTATCGGCGAGATATGGTTCGAGGATCCTGACGGCTGCGACGCGCCGCTGATGGTCAAATTCCTTTTCACTTCGGAACGGTTGTCGATCCAGGTCCATCCCGACGATGCCGCGGCACGGAAGGCCGGCTTCCCGTGCGGGAAGGACGAATGCTGGCTGGTGCTCGACGCCCGCCCCGGTGCCAAACTCGGCATCGGCCTCAAGGAGAACAGCGACATCGACAGGCTCAGGCGGGCGGCGCTTGATGGCAGCATCGCGGAAATGATCGACTGGCGGCCCGCCAGAACCGGCGACTTCCTCTATAATCCGGCGGGAACTATCCATGCCATCGGCGCCGGCCTGACGGTGGTCGAGATTCAGCAGAATGTCGATTGCACCTACCGTCTCTACGATTATGGGCGGGGGCGCGAATTGCACCTCGCCGCTGGGCTTGCGGCCGCCAAGGCCGGGTGCCACGACGATACGCGCGACAGTTGGGTCGGCGCAGACGACAATCGCGAACTTGTCAGCGGGCCGTATTTCCACCTGCTGCACCTGTCCGGACCCGAAGCACGCGCGCTGTTGCCGGAGGGAAAAGGGCGGTTCAGTTTCGTGCCGCTTTCGGCCGGGTGCACCGCGGCGGGCGAAGCGGTTGAACTCGGCGAATGCGTGATCCTCGACGACGCCGGTGCAATTGCGCTGGCCCCTCGTGCGCGTGCGCTGTTGTGCTGGCCAGCCTGAGGGGGCGGCCTGATAGAATTTCCCGCCATCAATAGTTTCCAGCCATGGGCAAAGGCTTGACTTCCGGTTGGTTAGCTAAGATGATTAGCTAATGAGTGCGATCTTCAAAATCCATGAGGCCAAGACGCAATTGTCGCGTCTGATCGCACGTGCCGAAGCGGGTGAGGAAATCATCATCGCGCGCGACGACAAGCCGGTGGCGAAACTGGTTCCGATGGAAACGGTGAAACGCCGCCCGAAATTCGGTGCGATGAAGGGTGTATGGCCCGCGCTACCGGATAGCTTCTTTTTCGATCCGCTGCCGGAAGACGAATTGAAAGCGTGGGAAGGCGGCGAGGATGAAGATCCTCTTCGATAGTCATGCGCTGTTCTGGTTTCTGTACGGCGACCGGCGGTTTTCGAAGCGCGCACGGGCCGTGATCGAAGCGGACGAAACCATCAGCGTTGCGAGCGCGGTTTCAGTCTGGGAGTTCGCCAACAAATTCCGGCTCGGCAAATGGCCCGAGGCCAATCACATCGCGAATTTCTTTCTCGAAACCATGGCGGAACAGGGCATGGAGGTGCTTCCCATTTCGGCGCCTCATGCGCAGCGTGCGGGCCTGATCGAAGGCGCCCATCGTGACCCGTTCGACCGCATGCTGGCCGCGCAGTCGCAGATCGAGCAGATGCCGCTGGTGACGGCGGACCCGGCCTTTAAGGCATTCGGCATACGGACGATCTGGTAAGTGTTTTCTATTCCGCTGCCTTGTGTTCGCGGGCGCGCTTGCTTGGGGATGCGGCCCACGCGGAGACGGCAAGAAGCCTGAAAACACGTCCGTGCTTTGCCGCGGCTGCGACATTGCCTTCCCGCAATGCCTTTCGGACGGAATCAAGCTTGGCCGCATCTTCGGGTGACAAATAGGGGGACCATCCGCCTGGCTCATCGACAAGCGTGACGGGGATTTCCGCTGCGTAATCCGCTTCATGCACCAGCTTGATCGATGTTTTGCTCATGACTTCTTTCGCCTCATGAAATCATCCGCCCAACGCGCTGGATCAGGGCGGTACGCTGTTACCAGAACAGCCGGGCGATCTGCTCCGGCGGGGATACCCCACACCACGTGAATCGGACCGGTTCTGGCGGCTCCCTGCCTTACGAGTGCACATGGCCCTTTCGCAAAAGCCGGATAATCCTCAACGACACGAGCATTTCCGATGCCCTCAAGCACGTCGGAGAGAAATATATCATCCGCCGCCGTTCGTCATAGCCGTGGGCGGATACGACATAGTCGTTCGCAGCAATGAGTTGCAGGACTTTCCGCCAAGTATCACTCATTGCCGGTCCTTCTATTCCGCGGCTTTGAGTTTGCGGGTGGGTTTGGCCCGTTTGGCAGCGGCAGGTTTGGCAGCGGCGGATTTCGTGACGGTGGGTTTGGCAGCGGATGATTTTGCGGCCGTTGGTTTGGCTGCTGCGGATTTGATCGCTGCTGGTTTGGCAATCTGGGCCGCGCGGTTTTTCAGCAGCGTTTTCAGATATTGCCCGGTGTAGGAGCGCGCAACCTTCGCTACATCCTCCGGCGTGCCTTCGGCGACGATTTCGCCGCCGCCGTCGCCGCCTTCCGGCCCCAGATCGACGATCCAGTCCGCGGTCTTGATCACTTCCAGATTGTGTTCAATCACCACCACGGTATTGCCGTTGTCCACCAGTTCATGCAGCACCTCCAGCAGTTTTTTCACATCGTGGAAATGCAGGCCGGTGGTCGGCTCATCCAGAATGTAGAGCGTGCGCCCGGTGGCGCGGCGCGACAGTTCTTTGGAGAGTTTCACGCGCTGGGCCTCGCCGCCCGAAAGCGTGGTCGCCTGCTGGCCGATGGAGACATAGCCGAGGCCGACGCGGGTCAGGGTGTCGAGCTTTTCGCGGATCGACGGCACCGCCTTGAACAATTGCGCGCCGGCTTCCACCGTCATGTCCAGCACATCGGCAATCGAGTAATCGCGGAATTTCACTTCCAGCGTTTCGCGATTGTAACGCTTGCCCTTGCAGACATCGCATTGCACGTAGACGTCGGGCAGGAAGTGCATCTCGATCTTGATGACGCCATCGCCCTGACAGGCCTCGCACCGCCCGCCCTTGACGTTGAAGGAGAAGCGGCCGGGCGCGTAACCGCGGGCCTTCGCCTCCGGCAATTCGGTGAACCAGTCGCGGATGGGTGTGAAGGCGCCGGTATAGGTGGCCGGGTTCGAGCGCGGCGTGCGCCCGATCGGGCTTTGATCGATGTCGATCACCTTGTCGAGGAATTCCAGCCCCTCGATCCGGTCATGCGGGGCGGGATGTTCGCGCGATCCGTTCAGCCGCTTCGACGCCGCCTTGTAGAGCGTTTCGATCACAAGGGTGGATTTGCCGCCGCCGGAAACCCCGGTGATGCAGGTAAAGGTGCCGAGCGGGATGGAGGCGGAAACATTCTGCAGATTGTTGCCCCGCGCGCCGACCACCTTGACCCAGCGATTGTGCGCCGCCTTGCGCCGGGTGGCGGGCACCGCGATCTGTTCCATGCCGGTGAGATATTGCCCGGTCAGGCTTTGGGGCGAGCGCATGATGTCGTCCACCGTGCCTTGCGCCACCAGCTTGCCGCCATGGATGCCGGCACCCGGCCCCATGTCGATGACATGATCGGCGGTGCGGATCGCATCCTCGTCATGTTCGACCACGATCACGGTGTTGCCGAGATCGCGCAAACCCTTCAGCGATTCGAGCAGGCGTGCGTTGTCGCGCTGATGCAGGCCGATGGACGGTTCGTCCAGCACATAGAGCACGCCTGTAAGGCCGGAGCCGATTTGCGAGGCGAGCCGGATGCGCTGGCTTTCCCCGCCGGACAGGGTGCCGGACGCGCGCGACAGGGTGAGATATTCGAGCCCGACATTGTTGAGGAATTTCAGCCGGGCGCGAATTTCCTTCAGGATGCGGGCGGCGATTTCCTTCTGCTGCGCATTCAGATGCTGGTCGAGATCGCGAAACCAGGTGTCGGCATCGCGGATGGATTTCGCGCACACTTCGCCGATGTGAAGGCTGGCGATTTTTACCGCCAGCGCCTCCGCCTTCAGGCGGTAGCCGCCGCAGGCCGCGCAAGGCGAAGTGTCCTGAAAACGTTCCATCTCCTCCCGCACCCAGGCGGAATCGGTTTCCTTGAAGCGGCGTTCCATATTCGGGATCACGCCTTCGAAACTCTTTTTGGTCTCGTAACGGCGCAGGCCGTCATCATAGATGAAGCGGACCTCCTCATCGCCGGAGCCGTAGAGAATGATCTCCTTCGCCCGTTTCGGCAGATCGTCCCAGCTATCGTTGAGCGAGAATTTGAAGTGTTTGGCCAGTGCCTCCAGCGTCTGCAGGTAATAGGGCGAGGAGGATTTCGACCACGGCGCAATCGCGCCTTTGCGCAAGGTCAGCGTGCCGTCCGGCACGATCAGCGCCGGATCGAAATAAAGCTGGGTGCCGAGCCCGTCACAGGTGGGGCAGGCGCCATGCGGGTTGTTGAAGGAGAACAGCCGCGGCTCAATCTCCGGAATGGTGAAGCCGGAAACCGGGCAGGCAAATTTGGATGACATCAAAAGCTGTTTCGGCACAGCCTTTCCGTCCGGCCCGGTTTCCTTCTCGTCGGCGAATTCGGCAATCACCAGACCATCGGCGAGATTGAGCGTGGTTTCGATGGAATCGGGCAGGCGGTTGCCGATGTCCTTCTTCACCACGATGCGGTCCACCACCACTTCGATGTCGTGTTTCAGTTTCTTGTCGAGGGCGGGGGTGTTGCCGATCTCGTGAAAGGTGCCGTCGATCTTGACGCGCTGGAAACCCTTCTTCTGCAGCTCCGCCAGTTCCTTGCGGTATTCGCCCTTGCGCCCGCGCACGATGGGGGCGAGCAGGAACAGCCGCGTGCCTTCGGGCAGGGCCAGCACGCGGTCGGCCATCTGGCTGACCGTCTGGCTTTCGATGGGAAGGCCGGTGGCGGGCGAATAAGGCACGCCGACGCGGGCGAACAGAAGCCGCAGGTAATCGTAGATCTCGGTCACGGTGCCGACGGTCGAACGGGGATTTTTCGAGGTCGTCTTCTGTTCGATGGAGATGGCGGGCGACAGCCCCTCGATATGATCGACATCGGGCTTCTGCATCAGTTCGAGGAACTGACGCGCATAGGCCGACAGGCTTTCGACATAACGGCGCTGGCCTTCGGCATAGATGGTGTCGAACGCGAGGCTGGATTTGCCGGAACCGGACAGCCCGGTGATGACGGTCAGCGTGTCGCGCGGGATTTCCACGTCGACATTCTTCAGATTGTGTTCGCGCGCGCCGCGAATGGCGATGTTTTTCTGCATAGGATTCCGGGGCACCAAACGCTTAGCTTTTGCAGGCGAAGCCATGCCTTGCAAGCGGCGGGTCATGGGGTTCGGGGATGGGTGTCATATAATCCGCGCAGCATGGTTTGTAAGCCCTCCCGTCCCGGCTGGAATCGCATTGGAACAGGAACATAACAAGAACAATATGGTCCGGCAAGGAAGGGTAGCCCAGTTGGGATCATGGTGCGGGATCACATTGTGTTGTTTCCGGGTTGGCTTGAGGGCTCGCGGCGGTTAGCACGGTCCGGGTGAGCAGTATCGCCGAACCCCTTGCCCGGTCGCGTCCGCGCCCGCTGACCCGGCTGACCTATCGCCCGGATATCGACGGGCTCAGGGCGCTCGCGGTCCTGGCGGTGATGTTCTTCCATTACCGCGTGCCGCCGTTTTCGGGCGGTTTCGCAGGCGTCGATATTTTCTTCGTCATCTCCGGCTATCTGATCACCGCGCTGATCGCGCGCGAGATGGCGGAAGACCGGTTCAGCCTGTGGCGCTTCTATGAGCGGCGGGTGCGGCGGATCATTCCGGCCCTGTTCGCGCTGCTGGTGGTGGCGAGCGTTGCGGCGTGGTTCGTCCTGTTTCCGCACGATTTCCGCCGCTATGCCAGAAGCGCGCTGGCGGCGGCGTTCTTCGGTTCCAATTTCCAGTTCTGGAGCGTGACCGGCTATTTCGATGTGGCGGCGTTCCAGAAACCACTGCTGCACACCTGGTCGCTGGCGGTGGAGGAGCAGTTCTATCTGCTGTTCCCCGCCTTTCTGCTGGCGTTGCGCGCGGCGCGGCAGAAAACACGCATTGCGGCGGTGGGCGTGGTGTTCCTGCTCTCGCTCGCGCTCAGCATCTGGGGTGTTCACACGCGCCCCGATGCCGCGTTCTATCTGGTGCCGTTCCGGCTGTGGGAGTTGATGGCGGGCGCGCTTCTGGCGCTGGGTCTTGTGCCGGAGCCGCGATCGAAGGTTTTGGCCGAGGCGGCATCGCTGATCGGGCTGGTGCTGATTGGCTGTGCCGTGCTGTTTTATTCAGACGCCACGCACTTTCCCGGCGCGGCGGCCTTGTTGCCGGTGCTTGGAACCGCGCTGGTGATTTACGGCGGCGCTGAGGCGGGCACCTTCGTCAATCGCGCATTGGCGTGGCGGCCGGTGGTGTTTGTCGGGTTGATTTCCTATTCGCTCTATCTCTGGCATTGGCCGGTTTATGTCTTCGCCCGCTATTACCTTTATCGCGAATTGAATGCGGGCGAGACGGTGCTGTGCCTCGCGCTGTCGTTCGGGCTGGCGGTGTTGTCGTGGCGTTATGTGGAGCAGCCGTTCCGCCGCCGGCAGGGTGGCGTGCCGCGGCGCGTGCTGTTCGGCGCGGCGGGGACGGCGCTGGTGGCGGTCAGCGTGTTTGCGGCCGCGGTGCTGACCTCGCATGGCTGGCCGGACCGCTTCCGCCCCGAAATCCGCCGCATCCTGGCGGAGGAACACGATACCGACGGCCTGCTGCGCTATTGCTTTGCGCGGCCGCTGTCGGAGGTGAATGCGAAAGACCTTTGCCAGATCGGGGCGCCGGGAAAGATCACGCCCAGTTTTCTGCTGTGGGGCGATTCCCATGCCGATGCGATTTTGCCCGCGGTTTCCGACATCGCGAAGAAACATCGTCTGCGCGGGTATTTTGCCGGGGAATCGAGTTGCGCGCCGCTGATGGGCGTGTTCCGGCCCGACACGCCGCGCTGCAAGGCGTTCAACAACAAGGTGATCGCGCTGGCGAAGCGGCCGGAGATCAGGACCGTCATCCTGACCGCGCGCTGGGGCAAGAATGCCGACGGCCGCGCCTATGGCGATGAAGGCAATGGCTTCGTGCCGATTTCGGATGCGCAAGCGAAGGCGAAGCGGCCGGCCGACAACGCGGCGATTTTCGCCCGCGGCCTGAACCGCACCATCGACGCGCTGCTGGCGGCGAGGAAGCATGTGGTGGTGATCGCCTCGGTGCCGGAAGTGGGCTGGGCGGTGCCGCAGGTGCTGGCCCGCACCCGGCTTTCGGGCGACGGGCGGCCGGTGTTCCTGCCGGAAGAGGATTTTGACTTCCGCCAGCGCGTCACGCGGCCGCTGTTCCACACGCTGGCGGCGCGGCCGGGTGTGATGGTGATCCATCCCAGCGATGTTCTGTGCGGGAACGGCCGTTGCAGGGTGGCGATGGGCGGCATTCCGCTATATCGCGACGAACATCATTTGAGCGTCTATGGCGCACGGAAGCTGGAACCGCTGCTGACCGGGATTTTCGGGAATTGACTTTCGTGGTATCATGTAACATATAAAGTTACATGATACGCGATAGCCGATTATCGTTCGTGCTGCACATTCTTCTGCATCTGGCAGAACAGGATGAACCGGTAACCTCTGACATATTGGCGGGTGCGATGGGAACCAATCCGGTGGTGATCCGTCGGACCATGGCGGGCCTGCGTGAAGCGGGCCTTGTCCGTTCCGAAAAAGGGCATGGCGGCGGGTGGCAGCTCGCACGCGCCCTGTCGCGCGTAACGTTGCGCGATGTTTACGCGGCACTGGGGCGGCCGGAACTCTTCGCTATCGGCAACCGGACGGAAAAGCCGGGTTGCCTGGTCGAGCAGGCCGTGAATGCCGCCTTGAGCCAAACTTTTCAAGAAGCGGAACAATTGGTGCTGGCCCGCCTTGGCGAGGTGACACTCGCAATGTTGCAGACCGGCTTCCACCATCTTGCGAAGCCGCGCAAACTGCACAAGCGGGGGATATGTCATGCCGCATGAGGCGCATACACATACAATGCAGGCACATTTTCACGATGCTGCCGCAGTGGCCCGCTATGCAGAAGGGCCGCCGCGTTTTGTGCCCGGCTTTGCCGACATGCATCGGATGGCGACTATTCTGCTGGCGGAGCGGGCGCCCAAAGACGCGCGCGTGCTGGTTCTGGGGGCCGGTGGCGGGCTGGAACTGAAAGCCTTTGCGCAAAGCGAGCCGGGCTGGCAGTTCGATGGCGTGGACCCGGCGGCGGAGATGCTGAAGCTGGCCGCGCAGACGCTGGGGCCGGATGCGGCCCGGGCGCGCCTGCATCAGGGCTATATCGACGATGCGCCGGACGGCCCGTTCGATGCGGCATGTTGTCTTTTGACCCTGCATTTTCTGGCGCCCGAGGAGCGCACGCGGACGTTGCGCGAGATCCGCCGGCGGTTGAAGCCGGGGGCGCCGTTCGTTGCCGTGCATTCGAGTTTTCCGCAAGGGGCCGGTGAGCGCGCCCGCTGGCTTGCACGCTACGCGGCATTCGCTGTCGCATCGGGTGCTGATCCTGTTGAGGCCGAAAGGGCACGCGTGGCGGTGGAGACGCTTCCCCCGCTGCTCAGCCCGGAGGCGGATGAGACCATTCTGCGTGCGGCCGGTTTTTCGGAGGTCAGCCTGTTTTATGCGGCCTTCACCTGGCGGGGTTGGGTTGCCTATGCCTGAGGGCAGAAAATAGACTTGAACAAATAGAGAACATATAGAAATATAAGAGCGTCCACAGGGCAATTGCGCCCGTGTGTGGCGAAGGCGTGGCGCGGGCGTTAGGGTCCGCCGATCGATCAAATGCCGACCGGCAGAAGCGTTGGAGAAAGAGCATGGCGGGCAGCGTCAACAAGGTGATCCTGGTAGGGAATCTGGGCAAGGACCCCGAAGTGCGCCGCATGCAGAGCGGCGATCCGGTGGTCAATCTTTCCATCGCGACCTCGGAAAGCTGGCGCGACAAGGGATCGGGCGAGCGCAAGGAAAAGACCGAGTGGCACCGCGTGGTGATCTTCAACAAGAACCTTGCCGAGGTGGCCGAAAAATATCTGCGCAAGGGCGCCAAGGTCTATCTGGAAGGCCAGTTGCAGACCCGCAAATACACCGACAAGGACGGGCAGGAGCGCTACTCGACCGAGGTCGTGCTGCAGAATTTCCGTGGTGAGCTGCAGATGCTCGATTCACGCGGCGAAGGCGGCGGCGGCAATTTCGGCGGCGGATCGGGTGGCGGCAGCTATGGCGGTGGCGGCGGTGGACGGTCGGAGCCGACCAATTTCGACCGCAGCGATATGGACGACGAAATTCCGTTCTGAGCGGCAGCGGTTCGGGCGGCGGTGAGTTTCCGAACGAACGGTGTGGCGAGAGCGATCGCGCTGTGCGGCGCATTGCTGCTGGCCGCCTGTGCCGGCAGCGCGCCGGTGGGGGCGCCCGCCAACGGGTTCGCCTTTCCGGCTGTGGCGCGTGTTTACATTCCGCTTGCGAGTTCCGGCATTTTCGGCGGCCGTTTCGGGGTGGCGGTCCGCATCGCGCCGGGTGTTGCCGCCACCAACGCGCACAATGCCAATCTTCTTGCTCGCGATGCGATCATCGGGCGTGTGCCGGATGAAGACCTGCTGTTCTTCCGCGATCCCGGCATGGACGTTCTGCCGCAGGGTGAGCCTTATTCGGGCGAGGCGGTGGTGGCTTACGGGCAGGGCGCGCGCGGCGCCTTGCGCATGGTTTCGGGCGCGGTGCACAGGCTTGGCCCGAATGCCTTCACCTATACCGCCGATGGCGGCCAGGGTTTCAGCGGCGGGCCCGTGCTGGATGCGAAAACCGGCGCCCTTCTCGGCATCACCTATGGCTATCTGGATGTCGAAAACGGGGGGCGAAAAATCCGCCTGATGATCGCCTATCGCGCGGCCTTTGCGGGGCGGGAACTGAGACGCGTTCTGCATACGGCAGGGCATTCGGAAAACTGAGGTTTCTCCGGTATTTCAGCGGCAATCCGGGCTGGCGAAGCGGGCCGGAACAATGCTAAATCCTGTGCACAGAATCTGCCCTGCCGAGGGACCGCCCAAGGCGGTTTCCGGGCACCCAGTTTGAGGAGCGTTTTTTTGAGCGATCAGCCGGCGCCCGGCTCGCCAGCAGGCGGGGCAAATGTCAGCCCCATTGCAATCGAAGACGAGCTGAAACGCTCCTACCTCGATTATGCGATGAGTGTGATTGTTGCGCGCGCATTGCCCGATGCGCGCGACGGGCTGAAGCCCGTGCACCGGCGCATTCTGTTTTCGATGCACGAAAACGGCTACGACTGGAACAAGCCTTACCGCAAATGCGGCCGCATCGTGGGCGATGTGCTGGGCAAATATCACCCCCACGGCGATCAATCGATTTACGATGCGCTGGTGCGCATGGCGCAGGGCTTTTCGATGCGCGCGCCCCTGATCGACGGGCAGGGGAATTTCGGCTCCGTCGATGGCGATCCGCCGGCTGCGATGCGTTATACCGAGGCCCGGCGGGCGAAACTTGCCCATGCCCTGACCGAGGACCTGGACAAGGACACCGTCGCCTTCCGCGACAATTACGATGCCTCGGAACGCGAGCCGGTGGTGCTGCCGTCGCGCTTTCCGAACCTGCTCGCCAATGGTTCCAGCGGCATCGCGGTCGGCATGGCGACCAACATTCCGCCGCACAATCTGGGCGAGGTGATCGACGCCTGTCTCGCCTATATCGAAGATCCGTCGATCTCGCTCGACGCGCTGACCGAAATCGTGCCGGGGCCGGATTTTCCGACCGGCGCGCTGATCATCGGCAAGCTGGCGGCGCGCGGGGCGCTGGCCCGCGGCCGCGGCAGTGTGCTGATGCGCGCGCGCTCCCATGTCGAGGAAATCCGCAAGGACCGCGACGCCATCATCGTCACCGAACTGCCGTATCAGGTGAACAAGGCGCGCATGCAGGAACGCATGGCCGAACTGGTGCGCGAAAAGCGGCTGGAAGGCATTGCCGATATTCGCGACGAAAGCGACCGCCACGGCATGCGCGTGGTGATCGAGTTGAAGCGCGATGCCTCTGCCGAAGTGGTGCTGAACCAGCTTCACCGCTACACCGAAATGCAGACGAGCTTCGGCGTGAACATGCTGGCGCTCGATGATGGTCAGCCGCGGCTGATGCATCTGAAGGACATGATCGGCGCCTTTGTCGCCTTCCGCGAGGAGGTGGTGACGCGGCGCACGCGCTTTGAACTGAAGAAGGCGCGCGATCGCGGCCATATCCTGGTCGGGCTGGCGATTGCGGTGGCCAATATCGACGATGTGATCGCGCTGATCCGTGCCGCGCCCGATGCGGCGACCGCGCGCGAACAATTGATGGCGCGCGACTGGCCGGCCCGCGATGTGGCGCCGCTGATCGCGCTGATCGCCGATCCGCGGCACACCCTGTCGGCGGACGGCACCATCCGCCTGTCGGAAGAACAGGCCAAAGCCATTCTGGAATTGCGCCTGCAACGGCTGACCGCACTTGGCCGTGACGAGATCGCCGACGAGGTCAACACGCTGGCGGTGGCGATTACCGATTACCTCGACATCCTGCGCTCGCGCCCGCGGGTGCTGGCCATTGTGAAGGGCGAGCTTTCGGCCATCCGCGATGAGTTTGCCACTCCGCGCCTGACCGAACTGGTCGATGCCGAAGTCGAGCTGGAAGACGAGGCGCTGATCGAGCGTGAGGAGATGGCCGTCACCGTCACCCATGGCGGCTATATCAAGCGCACCGCGCTGGCCGAATATCGTGTGCAGGGGCGTGGCGGCAAAGGCCGCACCGGCATGGCGACGCATGACGAGGATTTCGTCACCCACATCTTTGCCGCCAACACCCATGCCTGGCTGGTGTTCTTCTCCTCCACCGGCATGGCCTACAAGATGAAGGTGTGGAAAGTGCCGGAGGCGCGCATCCAGGGTCGCGGCAAGGCGATGGTGAATCTGTTGCCGCTGGCGGACGGCGAACGGATTTCGAGCATTCTGGCGCTGCCCGAAGACGAAGCGGAGTGGGAAAAGCTGAACGTGGTCTTCGCGACGCGCAGCGGCCATGTCCGGCGCAACGAATTGTCGGACTTCGTCAACATCAACCGCAACGGCAAGATCGCGATGAAGCTGGATGCGGACGACGGCATTGTGGGCGTGCACACCTGTACCGATCAGGACGATGTGCTGCTGACCTCCCGCGGCGGCAAGTGCATCCGCTTCCCGCTGACCGATATCCGCGTTTTCAAGGGCCGCGATTCGACCGGCGTGCGCGGCATCAAACTGGCCGATGGCGACGAGGTGGTGAGCCTGTCGCTGCTGCATCACAGCGATGCGGCGACGGCGGAGGCGCGCGCCTATCTGAAGCAATCCGCTGCCGCGCGCCGTGCCGCCACCGGTGAAGAGGCGATGGACGAGCCGGTGGACGATGGCGATGAGGGCGGCGAGGAAGCAGCCCTTTCCCCCGAACGCTATGCAGCCCTTGGCGCGCACGAACAGTTCGTGCTGGCGGTTTCCGAAAACGGTTACGGCAAGCGCAGCAGCTCCTACGAATACCGCATCACCGGGCGCGGCGGCTCCGGCATTGTGGCGCTCGACATGGGTAAGAAGAACACCGCTATCGTGGCAGCCTTCCCGGTGGAGGAAGGCGACGATCTGATGCTGATCAGCGATCAGGGCCAGATCATTCGCGTGCCGGTTGCGGGGGTGAGTGTACAGCGGCGCGGCTCCGGCGGCGTGACGATCTTCCGGGTGGAAGAGAACGAGCGCGTGGTGTCCGTTGAGTGCATCGCAGATGATTCCGAAAACGGGGGAGAATAGTGTCTGCCAAGAGCAAGGATGGAGGCGGTGCGCAGAAGCATCGCATCGGGCTTTACCCGGGGACGTTTGATCCCCCGACGCTGGGCCATATCGATATCGTCAAGCGCGCGCTGAAACTGGTCGATCATCTGGTGATCGGTGTGGGGACCGGAACCGACAAGAATCCGCTGTTCTCTTACGAAGAACGCGTGGCGATGTGGAGCCATGAATCGGAGGAACTGACCAGGGATGGCGGCACCATCGAGGTGCAGCCCTTCGGCAATTCGCTGCAGGTCGATTTCGCGCGCAAGGTCGGCGCCGGTGTGGTGGTGCGCGGGCTTCGCGCCATGACCGATTTCGAATACGAATTCCAGATCGTGGGCATGAACCAGCGGCTTGCCCCCGATATCGAGACGGTGTTCCTGATGGCCGATCCGCGCTATCTGTCGATCGCCTCCAAGCTGGTGAAGGAAGTGGCGATGCTGGGCGGGAATGTGACGCCGTTCCTGACGCCGCATGTTGCCGAACTTCTGGTGCAACGCTGCGCGGAAAAGAAGAGGAAAGCCTGACATGGCGCGTGATGCGGAAAATACCCTGATCATGGAACTGAAAAGCGGGCCGGTGGTGATCCAGCTTCGCCCCGATCTGGCGCCGGACCATGTGGCGCGGATCAAGGAATTGGCGCGGGCGGGTTTTTACAACGGCGTGCCGTTCCACCGCGTGATTCCGAATTTCATGGCGCAGACAGGCGACCCGACGGGTACCGGCACCGGCGGATCGGAACTGCCCGATCTGAAGGCCGAATTCTCGGCCGAGCCGCACAAGCGCGGCACGGTTTCGATGGCGCGCACCAGCAACCCGAACAGTGCCAACAGCCAGTTCTTCATCTGCTTTGCCGATGCGCCGTGGCTCGACCGGCAATATTCGGTGTGGGGCCAGGTGGTTGAAGGCATGGAGCATATCGACGCAATCAAGAAGGGCGGCGAGCATAACAATGGCGCCATTTCAGGCCCGCCGGACAAAATCGAGAAGATGCGCGTCGAAGCCGACGGCTGAATCATTTCGCAATATTTGGTGTTGCGGCTTTCCGTTGGCGCGGCCGCGGCGAAGGGGCTAAAAGCCCCAGTCGCGAACCGGCGGAGGCGCCCATGATTCCCTTTATCGACCTTCAGGCTCAGCGCCGCCGTCTGGGCGACGGGCTCGCCCGCGCCATCACGGACGCGGTGGAAAGCGGGCAATGGGTGCTGGGGCCGCAGGTTGCGGCGCTGGAAGAACAATTGGCGGCATTCGCCGGTGTGAAGCACGCGGTGACCTGCGCCAACGGCACCGATGCGCTGTTGCTGGTGTTGCGCGCCTGGGGCATCGGGCCGGGCGATGCGGTGTTCGTGCCGGCCTTCACCTTTGCCGCCACGGCAGAGGTGGTGGCGCTGGCCGGTGCTGTACCGGTGTTCGTGGATGTGCGCGAAGACACCTTCAATATGAGCGCGGTGAGTCTGGAGGCCGCGATCCAGCTGGTGAAGCGCGAAGCGCGGCTGGAGCCGCGTGCGATCATCCCGGTCGATCTGTTCGGCCAGCCCGCCGATTACCGCGAGATCGCGCCGATTGCCGCGCGTGAGCGCCTGCCGCTGCTGTGCGATACCGCGCAAGGCTTTGGCGGCATGCTGGACGGTGCGCGCACCGGCAGCATTGGCGATGCGGCGACCACCAGCTTCTTTCCGGCCAAACCGCTCGGTTGTTATGGCGATGGCGGGGCGTGCTTCACCAATGACGGCAAGCTGGCGGATCTGTTGCGCTCTTTGCGCATGCACGGGCAGGGCAGCGACAAATATGAGAATGTGCGCATCGGGATGAATTCGCGGCTGGACACGATTCAGGCCGCGATCCTGATCGAGAAGCTGAAGATTTTCCCCGATGAGCTGGACGCGCGCGAGGCCGTGGCACAGCGTTACGCGGAAGGGCTTGGCCGTTCCAACCGCATTCGCGTGCCGATGGTGATGGCGGGTGCGCGCTCAAGCTGGGCGCAATATACCATTCAGGTGCCGGAGCGCGACCGCTTGCAGGCGGCGCTGAAAGAGGCCGGCATCCCGAGCGCGATCTATTATCCGACGCCGCTTTCGGTGCAGAAGGGTTATTGCGATTTCCCCAGTGCGCCGACGCCGGTGAGCGAGCGTTTGAGCAAGACCGTGATCAGCCTGCCGATGCACCCCTATCTCGATCGCGAGACGCAGGACCGGATCATCGCCACCGTACTGTCCGCGGTGGATGGCGCCTGAGTTCGGGCGCATTCTTCCGCCATGGATGTTTCGCTGTTCGATTTCGACCTGCCGGAGGGGCTGATTGCGCTGCGGCCGGCGCGGCCGCGCGATTCCGCGCGGCTGATGGTGGTGCACGAAGACGGCCGCATCGATCATGCGCGCGTGCGTGATTTGCCCAGTTATCTGGCGCGCGGCGATGTTCTGGTGGCGAACGACACCAAGGTGATTGCGGCACGGTTGCGTGGGGTCCGCCTGGCGCGGGTGGGCGGCGTGACCGCGAAGATCGAAGTCACCTTGCACAAACGCGTGGCGCCCGCCCGCTTCCGTGCCTTTGCGCGGCCGGCGCGGCGGTTGATGCCGGGTGACCGTCTGCGGCTTGGCGAAACCATCGAGGCCAATGTGGCTGGGCGTGGCGAGGCGGGCGAGGTGGAATTGTCCTTTGCACTGGCCGGTGCACATCTCGATGCCGCGATTGCACGCGAAGGCGAAACCCCGCTGCCGCCCTATATCGCCGGCAAGCGCAAGGCCGATGCAGCCGACGTGGCCGATTATCAGACCCTGTTTGCGAAAGACCCCGGTTCGGTCGCGGCACCGACGGCCGGTTTGCATTTCACGCCCGACCTTCTGGCGCGGCTGGAAACGGCGGGTGTTACGCGCGCGCTGGTGCGGTTGCATGTGGGGGCGGGCACCTTCCTGCCGGTAAGCGCGGCCGACACCGCGGCGCACAAGATGCATTCGGAATGGGCGATGCTGTCCGGCGAAACTGCGGCGCAATTGAATGCCGTGCACGGGGCGGGCGGGCGCATCGTGGCGGTGGGCACCACCAGTTTGCGCACGCTGGAAAGTGCGGCGGGGGCCGACGGTGTGTTGAAACCCTTTACCGGGGAGACCGATATTTTCATCACGCCGGGTTACGCGTTCCGCGCGGTGGATGTGCTGCTGACCAATTTCCATTTGCCGCGATCCACCTTGTTCATGCTGGTTTCGGCCTTTTCCGGGTTGGCCGTGATGAAACGGGCCTATGAAGAGGCGATCCGCGCGCATTATCGCTTCTATTCCTATGGCGATGCCTGTCTGCTATTCCGGCCGCGATGACGGATGTCCGCTTTTCGATTTCGGCCACGGATGGCGCGGCGCGCAGCGGTGAAATCACCCTGCCGCGCGGGGGCATCCGCACGCCCGCCTTCATGCCGGTGGGTACGGCGGCAACGGTCAAGGCGATGCTGCCGCAAAGCGTGCGCGAGACGGGCGCCGATATTCTTCTGGGCAATACCTATCATCTGATGTTGCGGCCCGGTGCGGAGCGGATTGCGAAGCTGGGCGGGCTGCACGTGTTCATGGGTTGGGAGCGGCCGATTTTGACCGATTCCGGCGGCTTTCAGGTGATGTCGCTCGCGGGCCTGTGCAAGATCAGCGAGGAAGGCGTGCGCTTCCAATCCCACATCGACGGGGCGCGCGAGTTTCTGACGCCGGAACGCGCGATGGAGATACAACGCCTGCTCGGCTCCGATATTCAGATGGTGCTGGACGAATGCCCGGCTTATCCGGCGGGCGAGGCGGAGATCGAGAAATCGCTGGCATTGTCGATGCGCTGGGCCAAACGCAGCCGCGCCGCGTTCGGCGATCAGCCGGGGCGCGCCTGTTTCGGCATTGTGCAGGGCGGGGTTTATCCGCATCTGCGCCAACGCTCCGTACACGAACTGATGGCGATCGGCTTCGATGGCTATGCCCTTGGCGGGCTGGCGGTGGGCGAAGCGCAGGCACAGATGTTCGATGTGCTGGAGGCGACCACGCCTTATATGCCGGTTGACCGGCCGCGCTATCTGATGGGCGTGGGCAAGCCCGATGACATTGTGGGCGCGGTGCTGCGCGGGGTGGACATGTTCGATTGTGTGTTGCCCACCCGTTCGGGGCGCAACGGGCAGGCGTTTACCCGCGGCGGCCCGCTCAACCTGCGCAATGCGGCGCATGCGGAGGATTTGGGGCCGCTGGACCCGGACTGTGCCTGCCCGGCCTGCCGCGGTTTCAGCCGGGCCTATCTGCACCATGTGGTGAAGGCGGGCGAGATTATTGCGGCGATGCTGCTGACCTGGCACAACCTGACCTATTACCAGGACCTGATGGCCGGGATGCGGGCCGCGATTGCGGGCGGCACCGCGGCGGCGTTTGCGGCCCGTGTGGCGGCAGCCTATGCCGGTGCGCGGGCGCGAAGCAGCGCGGCGGGCTGAATGGCCGGCCCGCAGGCAGCGCTTTGTTTTGCCGCGCAATTTCTCGAAAAACCGCTTCACACATCTGCCTTTGCCCTCTATGGTCCGCCGCTTCTTTGGGGCCCGTAGCTCAGCGGTAGAGCATCTGACTTTTAATCAGAGGGTCGATGGTTCGATCCCATCCGGGCTCACCAAGAAGATCAATGGCTTAAGCCGCGCCGCGCGAGCGTTTCCGGTTCATGCGCTCCCGCGGTGGAATTCCATCGTCCAGTTGGTTTCCCACATTGTACCGCCGTCGGCCGGGAAGACCCGTTGCCAGCGGGGCAGCGGCGTTTCGATACCGGTCCAGGGGAAGCGGACGCGGATGGGCCAGCCCTTCCACTCTATCCGGCGTTCGCGGTGATGCCCGTCACGGTGGTGTGACGTGCGCGCGCCCGTTTTTCGGCGGATGCTTCAGGCTCCGGCATCGGCACCGGCACCGGCGATCGGCTTTGCCTTGATATTAAACCGACCAGTCAGTACAATAAGAACATGAATACAGCACTTCCCACCGCGCGCCCCAAAGCGTCAGCCCGGCAGAAGCTTCTGGATGCCGCCCTGTCGGTGATCCGCACCAAAGGCTATGCCGCGACGACGGTGGATGAATTGTGCGCCGAAGCAGGCGTCGCCAAGGGGTCGTTCTTTCATCATTTCAAGAGCAAGGAATCGCTGGGCGTTGCGGCGGCGGACTATTGGTCGGAGACGACCGGCGCGCTGTTCGAAACCGCGCCTTACCATCGTCATGCCGATCCGCTCGCCCGCGTGCTCGGCTATATCGATTTTCGCAAGGCGCTTCTGACAGGCCGGATTGAGGAATTCACCTGTCTGGTCGGCACCATGGTGCAGGAGGTTTACGACACTTGCCCCGAAATTCGCGATGCCTGCGATGCCAGCATCAGCGGCCACGCGGCAAAGGTTGAGGCCGACATTGCCGAGGCCATGACGAAGTACGGCATTCGCGGCGGCTGGACCGCGCAAAGCCTCGCACTGCACACGCAGGCGGTGCTGCAAGGCGCATTTGTTCTTGCCAAGGCGAAAGGCAACGCGGAAATCGCGGTGGCCAGCGTCGACCATCTGCGCCGCTATATCGAACTTCTGTTTCACCTGCGCAAAGGAAAGGACAGAGCATGAGCACGAACGAGACCTATCTCGCCGTATTTCTCGGCAGCAAGACCAGCCCGCGCATGACCGAATGGCAGGCGCTTTCCGACGCCGAACGGCAGAAGAGGGAGCAGCAAGGCGTGGCCGCGTGGCAGGCATGGACCGAAAAGCACCAGGCGGCCATTGCCGCCATGGGCGGCCCGCTGGGCAAGACGAAGAAAGTCAGCGCCGGCGGCATTGCCGATGTGAGCAATGCGATGGGCGCCTTCATGGTTGTGCAGGCACCATCGCATGAGGCGGCTGCGAAGCTGTTCGAGAAACATCCGCATTTCACCATCTTTCCGGGTGAGGCTGTCGAAGTCATGCCGGTTCTGCCGATACCGGGACGCTGATCGGCGGCGGAAATCGTTCCGCCCATTCACACCAAGGAGAAACGACCATGCCGAACACCGTACGTTTGCACCGCGTTCTGGCAACCGGGCCGGAAAAAGTCTATCGCGCCTTTCTGGAGGCGGACGCGCTTGCCAAATGGCTGCCGCCCAACGGCTTTGCCTGTACCGTTCATCATCATGAACCAGTTACGGACGGCACCTACAAAATGTCGTTCCGGAATTTCACCACCGGCAACAGTCATTCCTTCGGCGGCAAATATGTCGAACTGGTACCGAATGAACGGCTGCGCTACACCGACACATTCGACGACCCCAATATGCCGGGCGCCATGCAGGTGACCGTGACGCTGAAGAAAGTTTCGGTCGGCACCGAACTCAACGTCGTGCAGGAGGGGATACCCGATCTCATCCCGCCGGAAGCCTGTTATCTCGGCTGGCAGGAATCGCTGAAGAACCTGGCCAGCCTTGTGGAGCCGGAGATCAACGAATAGCGCGTTGGCAATCGCACTTGGCAATCGCGCCGTGGTGGCCCCGTGGCGCGATACCGGGTTGTTCCCGGCCGGTGCTTGCAAATGCCGCCGATGCCGCCGATGCCGCCGATGCCGCCGATGCCGGTGTGGCCGGAAACCGGCATGCCCTCCGCAAGTTTGACCGCGTATTCAGACTGAATCCGGTTGGGCCGGTGCAAGGCCTGCGGCGACGGCGTCCGTCACATGTTCCAGCCAGATGAATTCCAATTGGTCGCGCGCTTCCTTTGGAATGTCGTCATAGTCTTTCCGATTGCGTGCGGGCAGCATCACGCGCTTGATACCGGCCCGCGCGGCCGCGGTAATTTTCTCCTTGATCCCGCCCACGGGCAAAACCAACCCGCGCAGGCTGATTTCTCCGGTCATGGCGGTATCGCTCCGCACGGTGCGGTCTGTCATGAGCGATGTCAGGGCCATGAACATTCCAACTCCGGCACTCGGCCCGTCTTTCGGTGTCGCACCGGCCGGCACATGGATGTGAATATCGCTTTTCTCGAAGCGTGCGGGATCGATACCAAGTGAGGCCGTGGACCCTTTCACCACACTCAGCGCGGCCTGTGCGCTTTCACGCATCACTTCACCAAGCTGGCCGGTCAGGATCAGCCTGCCATTCCCCGGAATCCGGGTGGCTTCGATGAACAGGATATCGCCGCCGACCGGCGTCCAGGCAAGGCCCGTCGCCACGCCGGGTACGCTGGTCCTGAGCGCGACTTCATCCTCATATACAGGCGGCCCCAACACCTCCTGGAGATCGGCTGCTTCAATATGCACGGAGGCGGCCTGTCCTTCGGCAATCCGCACCGCCGCATGACGCAAGACCCTGCCGATCTGCCGCTCCAGGCCACGCACACCGGCTTCACGCGTATAGTGATCGATGATGTTGCGGATTGCATCATCGCTCAGCTCCACGCGGCCATCCTTCAGGCCATTGGCTTCCATTTGCCGGCGGACAAGATAACGCCTGGCGATTTCGAATTTCTCTGTCGCCGTGTAACCGCTGAGGCCGATGATTTCCATACGGTCCCGCAAGGGCCCCGGAATCGTATCCAGAACATTTGCCGTCGTGATGAACACGATCCGGCTGAGATCGAAGGGCACGGCGAGGTAGTTGTCGCGAAATGTCGCGTTCTGTTCGGGGTCGAGCACTTCCAGTAGAGCGGCACTCGGGTCGCCCTGTATGCCTGCGCCCAGCTTGTCGATTTCATCGAGCATCATCACGCAATTGCGCGTGCCCGCCTTGCGAATGGCCTGAATGATGTTGCCCGGAAGCGAACCGATATAGGTGCGCCGATGGCCGCGGATTTCCGCTTCGTCATGCACACCGCCCAAGCTGACATGGGCGAATTTCCGTTTCATCGCGCGTGCGATGGATTGCCCGAGCGAAGTCTTGCCCACACCGGGCGGGCCGACAAAGCAAAGGATGGGTGCCTTTCCAGCGGGTGCCAGTTTGCGAACCGCCAGATATTCGACGATACGCTGCTTTATCTTTTCCAGCCCGTAATGATCCGCATCGAGAATGCGCCGGGCCTCCGCAATGTCGATCGGCGCTTCTTCCGGCAATGCCCACGGCAACTCGATCAGCCAATCGAGATAGGTGCGCACCATGCTGTATTCGCCGGCGGCCTCCGGCATCCGTTCCAGCCGCTTCAACTCCTTGCGGGCTTGATCTTCCACCTCGCGCGGCATTTTCGCCCTGGTGATGGCCTCGGAAAGCTCCGCAATTTCTGCAGCCTTTCCGTGTTCGCCGTCTTCGCCAAGCTGGCGTTGGATTGCTGCCATCTGTTCGCGCAAGAGAACTTCGCGTTGGCGTTCGTCCAGCGCGGCTTTCGTTTGCTGCCCGATCTCCTGTGACAGGCGTTGAACTTCGATCCGATGGGCAAGAAGTCTCGACACTTTCTCCATTCTTGCCGAAACGTCGATCGTTTCGAGGATTTCCTGCTTCTCCTCCGGCTTGATGTCCATATAGGTTGCCGCGAGATCGGCAAGCGTGCCGGGCGTATCGATAGCCTGAACGGCCGCAACCAGTTCGGCTGGCGCCTGTGGCAGCAATTGCAGGGATTCCATGGCCTGCTGCTTCAAAATCGAAAAGCGCGCTTCAATTTCCGATGACGATGCGGCGGGTTCGGAAATGCGCAGGACGCGCGCCGCCATGAAGGGCCAGCCATCGAGAAATTCGAGGATTTGAAAGCGCTGCTCACCTTGGCAAACCAGATGTGTCGAGCCATCCGGGGCGGTGAGATAGCGTATGACACTGGCCACCGTTCCGATACGATGCATGTCAAGCGCCGTGGGGTCGGCAATTTCTGTGTTTCGTTGCATCACTATGCCGACCGGCTGCTGCTGCCGGACGGCTTGCTGTGCGGCCGCCAATGACCGGGGACCGGCAATGGTCACCGGGAAAGCAACACCGGGAAACGGGACCATATTGCGTACCGGTACGATGATAAGCGCATCCGATGGCAATGGATTCCCGGTGGTGCCCCCGGCGGGATCATTCGTTTGTGTGTCAACCACGGCCACGCTCCGCTTTGTGAAGCGTGATGACGATGCAGCCGTCAATCGACGTTCTTTCAATGCCGTTATAGTATCCGGGGGGCAGGGGAACATGCCGGCTGAACCGCCCTTGGGGAAGTTCAAGACGGTGAATGGCGGCTGTTGCAAGCTCGGGCGGCAGATGCCGCGATCCCGAAATGGCCAAAAGGTCACCGTCAATCGCAACGTCCACATTTTCGGGGCTTACGCCGGGAAGGGCGGCGAAAATCAGGATTTTGGTTTCCGTTTCGATGATGTCCACCGGTGGTTCCCAGGCCGGGCCGGCGGGTCCGCGACGCGGTTCAAAGAATTGGCGGTGCAAACGCTCCGCGCGCGTCAGCATGTCCACCGCTTCGGACCACATCCAGCTTCGCGGAAACCGGTCGCTCATCGCGTGCTCCCTTTTACTCTTATCAATTCCATACTTTTCCGGAAGACACTTCAAGCCGAGCGAGGCATGTGTTCATGCCGCGAGAGAGATCTATACTGATCAGCAGCCGTGTGTGCGCCGGATTTGACCGCTTATTCCACAGCGGACTTTTTCGGCGCGCTGCGTTGTAGTTGAATGGACATTACGAAATCCGTCGGGATTCCCGGAATGCGCAAAATCCTGTTCGCGATAGCGCTCTTCTTTCAACCGCTGCCGGTATGGGCAGCGGCGCCTGCAGCTTGCCCCGCCATGGACAGGGCGTTGCCCGCGCCGCTTGCCGGATGGACGAAGCCCGTTCCGCTGACCGCGGCCACGCACGCCGATGCTCTTGAAGAAGCGGTTCTGACCTTGGGCCACAGCGCCGTGGTGTGGGATGAAATCCAAACTGAAATAGCACAGTCGACGAGCAGCGCTAACACCAGGCGGCAGCCTCCAGGCTGGTCTGGAGTGCCAAGCGGCAGGCGAAAGAATGCGCCCTGAGAAACGGGGTGGTCATGGGCAGGTCGGACTCGATCGAATTCAGCCAAACTGCCAGCGGATGAGGATACCGGTCGCCTCGAACATCATCCGTACGGCAAAGCAGATCGTGAACGCTCACACGTCGAAGATCGATGGCCGAATTCTCTCGGCATCTGTGGATGCGAAGCCCCCTCCCAACCATCTTTACCCCTGGTTCGACAATATCCCGATAAGGCTTCAGGCAATCTCGTCACCGTCGTTGCGGCCGCGCCGACAGTAGAACAAGATATTCATCCGTGTGTGAATGAATATTGACAGATCCCGACCTTTCTGCCAGCTTCAGCATGCATGCCGGAATGTGCATGGCCGCCTATGGGCGGACAGGGGAGGGAATATTATGGGGCGCACGCTAAGCTTGTCGGCGTCTGTACTGGCGCTTGTTTGCTGCAACGCAGTTCATGCACAGACGGACACGTCCGATACATCTTCGACAGCGGGGGTTGCCGCCAGCGATAGAGGTGGCATCGAGACCGTGGTGGTTACGGCAGAGCGCCGAGTAGAAAATCTGATGACAACGCCGGTAACGGCGAGCGTTCTGACAGGGGATGATCTTCAGAACCGGAATGTCATCAACGTCAATTCGCTGCAGTTCATCGCACCCAATCTGACGGTCAATGATCTGGGGCAGGGAATCGATTTCAACATCCGCGGCGTTGGAAAGGGTGAGCACAACACGCAGACGCCGGTCGGTGTGGTCACCTACCGCGACGGCGCATCGACTTTTCCCGGTTATATAACGGCAGAGCCATTTTACGATATCAGAAGCATCGAAGTCTATCGCGGCCCGCAGGGCACCTTCGTAGGGCAGAATGCGACCGGCGGCGCGGTGTTCGTGACGACGAACGACCCCGTGATCGGGGGCGGTTATAATGGTTATGTACAGGCGCAATACGGCAATTATAATGACGTCCAGCTGCAAGGTGCGGTCAATATTCCGATCACGGACAATCTGGCGGTGCGTATCTCCGGATTTGGTGAAAGGAGAGACAGTTTTTATAGCATTATCGATCGCGATCCGGCGGACAATTGCCCCAATGCGAAGTATGCGGGCTGCAAACCCGGCTACAATCCGGGTGATCTTAAGGAAGTCGCCGGCCGTTTGAGCGTTTTGTGGAAGCCTGTCGAATCCCTGACGGTTTCGCTGAAATACGATGCCCTCTATCAGGACTTCGGCGCGTCTCCGGCCATTCCATATTCACAGCTTCTTCCTGTTGGTGCTTCGGTAGCGCCATACGGTTTCACAAACCCCTATCACGACAGCAATCTCTTTCATGTCACTGCCAATGCACCAATGGCCCGGCTGGATCGTGAGCAACGTACGATCCTGAAGGTGGACTATGTGTTCCCGAGTGGCATCACGCTGCGGTCCATCTCTGATTATAATGTTGGTATCGGTGCCTGGAGAGCTGATCTGGATGGCACGGATTACGGCAATCCGGGCGTCTTTCCCTATTTCGGCACGACCAACAATTGGACGTTCTACGATTCGGTTGGTGAAACCGTTTATTCTCAGGAATTCAATTTGATTTCGCCGGACAACCAGCCGATCACCTGGGTGGTTGGCTTGTATGGTCAGGAAAACGACTACGACTGGCGTTCACCGTATCAATTCTGGATTGCGGTTGGGCCACGTTTTCCAGGTGGGCCAACCCCCAACCTAGGCAACTTCTATCAATACACCTCCTGGACGATTCAGGGGAAAACGACCAACCAGGACATTGCCGCATTCGGTCAGATCGAAGCCAAGCTCGGAAGCGGCGTTTCGGTCTCACTCGGAGGCCGCTGGACGCAAACCCGCTCCCACAACAATGTGGATCTCTGGAACTACGGCAACGGGTTTGGCGTGACCACGCTGACACCCACAGCGTACAACGATATCGAGACCCAGAAATCTTCCGCCCTCACGTATAAGGCCGCAATCGATTGGGCCGTCAATGAAGGCGATTTCCTCTATGCGTTCGTAGCGACAGGCTACACGGGAGGCGGCCTCAACACCTATACGTCGGCGGTGGGCGGTCCCGCGCCGTTTGGCAAGGTGACGGATACAGACTATGAAATCGGCTGGAAGAGGGCATCCTGGTTTGATGGGCACCTGCGTACTCAGTTGAACGCTTTCTACACGGAGTATGACCGGTTTCAGATCACATTGTCTGATCCATCGGTTCCGCTGAATACCTACGAAATCAACCTCCCCGGCAAGACCAAGATTTACGGTGTTGAAGGTGAGGCTCAAGCGTCATTCGGGCAATTCTCCCTTACTGGTTCTGTCGGTTTGCTCAAGAGTTCACTGCCCCATTTCTGGGCTGTCGATCCAAGATACAACCGCCTTGCAACGGGCGTTTGCGACCCCACGGCGGGTGGCCCCGGCATTTACTGCGTCAATGTGAAGGGCAATCCAATCACTTACGCACCCAGTGCCACTTATAATTTGGGCGCCCAATACGAGTTTCTTCTCGACGGTGGCGATACGTTGACCCCGCGCGTCAGCTTTGCCCATGTTTCCGGGCAGTGGGCATCGATATTCGATAACCCGGCGCTCGGTGATCGCCTGGGCGTGCGCGATCTCCTCGGCGCGCAACTCGAGTATCAGACTGGTGGTTGGTTCTTCACCCTCTATGGCGATAACGTCTTGAACAAGCAGTATGTGGCGTCCAACAATTCGGGTGGTCTCTATGCCGGACCACCGCGCCAGTTTGGGATACGTCTCACGAAGGCGTTCTGACCCGGTTCTTCTATCGCCACCGGCTGTTGCGATCAGTCGGTGGCCGCATTCTTTTCAGGTTCCTTTCACAGGCTCATGCAACCTTATGCCCTCACGATAGACAAGTTTCTCGATCACGCTGCCAAGTGGTGGGGAGATCGCGAAGTTGTCACGGCAGGGGCAGGGCGCGTTGGCTATGAGACCCTGAGAGATCGCAGCAATCGTTTGTCGGGTGCGTTGACGAAGCTGGAGCTCCGCACCGGTGACCGTGTCGGTACCTTGGCATGGAACACGCAGCACCATCTGGAAATATATTATGCGGCCATGGGCGGAGGGTTCGTCTGTCATACGCTGAACCCGCGGCTCACAGTTGCGCATTTGGCAGCCATGGTGAACGAAGCCGAGGATCGCGTGTTGGCCGTGGGTGCCGGGCTGGAGGATTTGGCGCAGGCGCTGCTACAGCGTTGCCCAAGCATAGAAGTGGTGGTGCAACTGGATGAAAGCCCTGCATCGTTGCACATAATAGCCGGGAAGCGGGTGTTCACAGTGGAGACACTGCTCGCTGGCCATGGGGCCGAGGCGCGATGGGGCGATTTCAGCGAGGATGCACCGGCGGGGCTTTGTTATACATCGGGAACGACGGGTGCTCCCAAGGGGGTGCTCTATACCCATCGCTCCAATTATCTTCACACGTTGCGTGCCCTGCAGGCTGATGCGTTTGCGTTGACCGCGGCTGATTCAGTTCTCGTTGCGGTGCCGATGTTCCATGCCAATGGCTGGGGGTTTCCATTCGCGGCACCAGCAGCGGGAGCCAAGCTTGTTTTGCCCGGCCGGCAGACTGACGGGGCGTGGTTGGCGACGCTTATTCGCGACGAAGGTGTAACCGTCGCGGCGGGCGTGCAGACGGTGTGGCAGGGTCTATTGGATTATCTCGATGCGACCGGTGCTGACGTGCCGACACTTGAGCGGGTCATCATTGGCGGTTCCACATGTCCGGATGCTTTGATCGAACGGATGGAGAAACGTCTTTGCGCGCGTGTACAGACCAGTTGGGGCATGACGGAGCTCTCACCGCTTGGCACCATCGCGCCCGCTCGAGGGCGCGCCCGCGCTATTGCTTCTGGCCGTCCCTCGGTCGGGCTCGATCTGAAGCTTACGGATGCAGCGGGGGCCACCCTGTCGCGGCAGAGGAACGTTACCGGGCATTTGAAGGTGAAGGGGGCAAGTGTTGTTGACCGGTATTTTAAAGCCCAGGCAGAGGCGTTGGACGCAGAGGGCTACTTCGATACAGGTGACCTTGCCACAATTGACGATGCCGGCAACCTGACAATCTCTGGCCGGACCAAAGACCTGATCAAATCGGGTGGTGAATGGATTAATCCTGCAGAGATCGAAGCAATTGTCGGGCGGTTACCCGGTGTGGGGCTGGTTGCGGTCATCGGCCGGAATGACCCGAAATGGGGCGAACGTCCAATTCTTGTTGTCGAGCCGCAGAAATGCCATACCCTCGACGAGAGGGCTCTGTTGGACGCACTTCGCGGGAATGTTGCCGACTGGTGGATTCCAGACCAGGTGATTCAAGTGGCGCACATGCCATTGGCACCGACCGGCAAAATTGACAAGAATCGTCTTCGCACCGAATACGCAAGGGCCTAGTTGGGGGCGGGTGGCACCGTCCGGCGATCGGATGGAACTTATCATCCAGCGCCTGCTGCAAAGACCGGATCGATGACGAAAACCAAGACAAAACTTCCACCAAAGAAAACGGCGAAACGGAAAGCGCCTAAGAATGCGCACCGGACGAAGGCCGAGCAGCGTGCTGAAACGATGGAGCAGATTCTGGATGCTGCCGAGCTCCTGTTCTCGAAGCACGGCCTATACGGTGTGACGCTGCGCGACGTGGCCCTGAAGGTCGGTGTCCATACTTCACTGATGCACTATTATTTTGAGGACAAGCTCGCCTTGTTCAAGGCTGTCTTCGCTCGCCGCGCCGGGATCACCAGTGATCGCCGCATGAAGGCGTTGGATGCGTATGACAGGCGTATGGCGGGAAAGCCGACCGTGGTGGGCGCGCTGCATGTTTTTCTTGATACGGATTTCGATTTGTACATCGAGGGGGGAGAGGGCTGGCGCAACTATGCCGCCTTCTGTGCCCAATTGGCCAATACGCCGGAAGGGGCCGATCTTTTTGACGAATATTTCGATCCTGTCGTTCTGCGGCTGATCGAAATCCTGCGCAAGGCGCTGCCCGACATATCCAAGAAGGACGTCTTCTGGGGCTATCACTTTGTGACCGGTAGCCTCATGCATTCTCT
>Ga0209916_1000283_pt1:32500-92907 | contig 92907 bp, 67 predicted proteins | sample ThiBio_1000_plan_FD_183956 | JGI IMG/M metagenome (GOLD analysis project Ga0209916, IMG submission 183956) | Wastewater bioreactor microbial communities from Cape Town, South Africa - Thiocy_solids_2 (SPAdes) | ecosystem: Engineered > Bioreactor > Thiocyanate-remediating >... | reverse complement strand
TAAAGTTATAGGGATATCTGCTTATTCTCGCGTAGGTTAAATGCATACTTATTCCTTTTAGTATATAACAAGGATTACATTTTAACCTTTTTTACCTTCTTTATCAACCTTTTTCGCAGCAGGTCTATTGCTTTGTTCAGGCATAAAACAGGTATAGTTATAGTGGGTACAGTACGATAAACTATTGACAGTTATTTGTACTAGTATTTCTAAGGGCGTGGCCTAGAAATGGCCACTCGAAAAAGAGTATGCAAGTTCAGGTTAGATGGGCTTTATACTCAGCTCATAAAATAGAAAGACTATATTTCTGAGTAATAATTTTTGGAACTTTCTATTGACATTGCACATAATATAAACAGCTTTAGTAGTATAAAAATATAGGATTTACAGTTGCTATGCTGACAGAAACTTTAGATAGGTTGTATCTATATTATAACCTATAGTTTCCAGATTTCCTACTATTAGAAAAGGTTTGTCTCTTAACATATTTATAGAAATTCTGCACAACAAATTTATTTACTTATAAGGATGAAGAGGTGCTTATTAAAAACTCATATTAAAGCAGGCAATAGAACTACAGCTCAGGCATTTATGCTACGCCATAACAAATTGATTACATGTTTCAACTGTAAAACCACTGTTTGATTGTCTAACAAAAACTTACATCTGCGTAAGGTGAGGATCAGTTATAAAGCAGGCGGCACTTCAATAAGAGAAACTTTTGAATTTATATTTCTTACTTACCTATCATCAATACTAAATGCCTGCTAGAGTTTATATCTTGATCTTGGGCTATGATTGCTAGAACCTGGAGCAGTACCTTTCACAAAAGATTCTATTAAATAGAAAAATATAGCTAGAAGTATAATTAGCTATAGCCTCGCGGAGAAATCCAAAAGTGTAATCCTAGTTTTACAAGGGATTCTATTGCAGTACTTTAGTGTAAAAATGTAAGTAGTACTTTTTACTGACCGCATAAAATAAGCATATACTTTACTAAACAACGGACAACTGAATATACTAATGTGTATATGGCTAATCTATCCGTTCTATATCGGCACCTAACACTTTTAATCTTTCCTCAATTCTCTCATACCCCCGATCAATTTGGTTGACATGCTCTATAATGCTTTTACCTTCTGCTGAAAGAGCAGCTATTAAAAGGGCTATTCCCGCCCGAATGTCTGGTGAAGTCATACGTATACCTTTAAGAGGAGAAGAACGATCAAGCCCTACTACATGTACCCGATGCGGGTCACATAATACCAATTTTGCTCCCATTTCAATAAGGTTATCAACAAAAAACAAACGGCTTTCATACATTTTTTGATGAAACAATACTGACCCTTTTGCCTGTATAGCTGTAACCAATAAAATACTTAATAGATCTGATGGTAAACCTGGCCAAACAGCATCTGCTAATGTTAGTATACGGTGCGTATTAATATCTTGTTGGATTTCATAAGAGCTTTGAGGAGGAATAGTAATATCAGAACCAGTTATGTTTAGTTTTATTCCCAAGCTCCGAAACCTACTTAAAACTGGCTCTAATAGCTGTTCGGTATTAACAGCATTTTGGATGGTCAGGTGTGAATTTGTCATAGCTGCTAATCCAATGAAGCTACCTATCTCTAGCATATCTGGTAAAATGGTATGCTCGGTACCGCATAATGCTTCTACACCATCAATAGTTAACAGATTAGAGCCTATACCTTCTATACGCGCACCCATCTTCACTAACATTTTACATAGCTGCTGTATATGAGGTTCACAGGCTGCATTATAGATAGTTGTTTTACCTTGCGCCAAAGCTGCTGCCATGATTATGTTAGCAGTTCCAGTTACAGAACTTTCATCTAGAAGAATAAAATTTCCTTGTAACCGGCCTTTAGCTTCCACTACATAAGCTTGCTGTTGAGTGTGGTAGTTAAAAGTAGCACCTAACTTATTAATGCCGATAAAGTGAGTATCCAAGCGCCTTCTTCCAATTTTATCTCCGCCAGGTTGTGGTACTATGGCTTTACCTAAACGAGCTACCAAGGGCCCTAGCACTAAAACTGATGCTCTCAACTTTCCTCCATGTGCTTTTAGTGCTTCTATATCAATGGTATCTATAGAAACATCTGAGGCATGTAAGCGGTAAGTATGCTGATCTATTTTTTGAACTTTTACTCCTAAAATTTCAAGTAAGATAAGTAACTCATGTACATCTAATATATCAGGTACATTACAAATTGTAACAGGTTCAGTAGTAAGCAAAGCCGCACACATTACCTGAAATGCCTCATTCTTAGTACCTTGTGGTTGAATGGTTCCATGGAGCGGCTTGCCGCCATATATTTTAAACTTACTAAACTTATTCATTACATATATATTTGCCTTGAAAATAAAACTAAGTTACTTTTTTATATTTTAGAAGCAAGGCTAGCCTTCTTTTTTCTATAAGCTTTACTTTTCACTTTGGGGGCATTATTAGCAGCATTGAAGATATTTTGGCTTCTCAATTTTTCTATATCTATAGCCAGCTTATCTCCTGCTAAATCCTGTATAATAGACAAGACAGTGTTACTATCCATATTATCTTTATTCCATGCAGCACTAAAATTCTTAATAAGTTTTCCTATACTAACAAGCATATCAGCTTGCTTAGCAGGATCTGTTTCTTCTAAAATCTTTTTAACAACAAGCTCTATATGGCGACCACAATGCCGGTATTTAATAGGTTGTTTAGAATAAGCAAGGCGTTGTGGCCGGTTAATATATAGCTCTTTGCTTGGCATAGGATAAGGGCTATCCACGTCTAGTTTATAATCAGCAATAATAGAAAGGTCATCCCAATACTTTTGAGCCTGATCATTGGATAATTTTGAATTACCTGTATGAAGCAAGTTCATTATCTTTAAAATGGATTGCGCATATTGGTTTCTGGTAGCTTTATCTTCCACTTGTTGAAGTTGAGCAACCAATTTCTGTACATTCCTACCATACTCTCTAAGTTTTAACGGTGTTTCGATCGTGTTATACGTGTGCATGCAGTTATAGTTTACATTCTATGGTTATGATAAAAGATCGTATGGTAAAGTTGAGGTTATCCTTCTACAGAATTATTCAAAATCTTTAGCTTAGCAAAACTAAGTAGCAGAGTCTTCTCACCTGATCCTGAAAAAGCAATTCTGGCCTTTTTATGAGTTCCTGTTAGTTCTACGGAGATTACCATACCTATACCAAATGTAGGATGTTCTACTTGCATGCCTGATTTAAGTTGAGACGTGTCGCTAGGCTGGAAAGCTGGATTGCTGCTCTGCGCATATGCTTGAAATTTAACTTTGACACTTTTTTGCTGAGGTGTAATTCGCATGCTACTAATAAATTGCTTGGTATAGTTGGTATTCGTCCTCTCAGTATAGCTGTTAGTAACATGAGCCATGTGTAAATAGACTGGGTCTATTTCGCCAATAAATCTGCTTACTTCGCACTGCTTTAATTTGCCAAAACGATACCTACTTATAGTATAAGATAAGAAAACTTTCTTTTGCGCGCGAGTAAGAGCCACATAAAATAATCGTCTTTCTTCTTCTAAATCTTCTCTGCTTCCTAGCATCATTGGGGAAGGAAAAAGATCTTCTTCAATACCAACAATGTACACATATTTAAACTCTAAACCTTTAGCTGCATGTATAGTCATCAAAGATATTTTATCTTGCCCATCTTCTTCATTTTCATTATTGGCAGCTAATGCCACATCTTGTAAAAAAGTAGCCAAGCTAGTATCTACTTGCTCAGGGTTAGCAGTGAAAGCTTTTATTCCACTTAACAGTTCCTGCACATTCTCATAACGAGCTAGCCCCTCTACAGTCTTATCCTCATAAAGAGATTTGAGTAGCCCTGATCTTTTAGCAATCTCGCTAGCTATCTCATACGCATCTTTTTTAGTAAGGTCTAGCGCTATAGTTTGAATCATATGGGCAAACTCTTCTACAGCTTCAGCCACCCGGCCACTTAAAAAATTCTTAGCATTGCACATTACTTCCCACAAAGGTATGCCATGATCGCTCGCTGCTACAACCATCTTCTCAATATTACTAGGGCCTATTCCTCGCTTAGGTTCATTGATAATACGTTTGAGCGCCTCTTCATCATTATGGTTGACTATAAAGCGTAAATAAGCTAGCAAATCTTTTACTTCTTTCCGTTGATAGAAAGAAGTGCCGCCTAACATACGATAAGGCAGATTTATCTTTCGAAGTGCTTCTTCAATAGCTCTAGATTGGCTGTTAGTTCTATACAGGATAGCAAAATCTTCATTTCTTAGTTGATTTTGCATTTTTATTTCAAAGATAGAAGCAGTTACCAACCTGCCTTCTTCTGCATCGGTAGTTGCACGAATCAAACCAATAACTTCTCCCTTCTCATTAGCCGTCCAAACATTTTTTTTAAGTTGTAATTGATTATTTCTAATAATTCCATTAGCAGCTTCTACTATATTTTGTGTAGAACGGTAATTTTGTTCTAGCTTGATAATAGTGAGGTTAGGATAATCTTTTTCAAAATTTAAGATATTACGTATGTTGGCACCTCTAAATGCATAAATACTCTGTGCATCATCCCCCACCACACATATATTTTTATGTATACCTGCTAGGTCTTTTACAATAGCATACTGAGCTAAGTTTGTATCTTGGAACTCATCAATAAGAATATATTGAAACCTTTCCTGATACTTGTAAAGTATATCTAAGTGTTGATTAAGTAGTAAATAGGTATTTAAAAGGATATCATCGAAATCCATAGCACTAGCTTGCAAGCAACGTTTTGCATACTGTACAAAGACTTCTCCTACTCTAGGCTTCATAGCCTCTTCATCATCTTGCTGATATATAGGGTTGTTGATATACTCTTGTGCTGTAATTAATCTATTTTTAGCAGAGGATATGCGAGATAAGACTGTATTGGGTGTATAAGTCTTATCATCTAAATTCATCTCTTTAATAATGGATTTAAGCAGAGATTTGCTATCTGTAGTGTCATATATACTAAAGCTGCTAGGGTATCCTATCCTATCTGCTTCAATACGCAAGAGTCTTACAAAACAACTATGAAACGTACCTAACCAGACACTCTTAGCTGCAGGACCTACTACTTGCTCAATACGCTTTTTCATTTCATTAGCTGCCTTATTAGTAAAGGTCAATGCTAATATCTTAAAGGGATCTACTTTTTTTTCCTGTATCAGATAAGCGATGCGGGTGGTAAGCACTTTTGTTTTACCTGCACCTGCTCCAGCAATAATCATACACGGCCCTTCTGTGTTAACGGATGCTTGCCGTTGCTGCTCATTAAGCATGTCTAGAGGAACTATCATGGTGATTAATTATAATTGTAGCTAATTATAAAGGCAAGGGTACACACGCTTATTTTACTTTACTAGAAGCCAAGCTTAAGTGCCCACCTACTATATAACCCATGGACTTATGCAGGTACCAGTAGCAATATATATTAATCCATGGATGCAGCATGGTATGTGTAATGCCTTCTACTTAGTAATACCGATATCTATAATCTTGTGTATTTGCTAATTTTTCTAATGCTTTAGATAGCTGGTAAACCTGCTTAAACCGTTCTAATTTAGATTGTTCTGCTTTGCTATCCTGCCAAGAATCAGGTAGCTTCGATATTTGATGCTGCATAACATCAAGGAATACAATACCAGAAGGTTCAGCAATAATTTTAGACCTTTGGCCTGGTTGTAAACTAAAAGCCTGGCTAATTGTTTTAGTGGCTGAACCTATTGCTTGTAAGGTATTAGCACTAAATTTAACCTGTGAAACTGTAAATATTTTTGCTTCATCTCCATATTGCTTTGCTAGTTCCTCTAATGGAAGATTAGCTATAGGTTGAAGTTTTTCTGTAATAATTTTTGCCTTTTGTTCATTGAGTGCTTTTTGTTTTACATCATCTTTTACTTCATCTAATGAAGCTGTACCTGCGTGGGTATGTGATGTTACCATAGCTACCACATAGTTGTCCGCTAATTCAAATACAGAAGAGACTTGTCCAACTTTTGCACTATTATATAGCCAGCGTACTAATTCCCTAACATTGGTCAACTTATTTATATCCGTATCATCTTTACCTACCTTTGCTTCATGTATCTGCAAAGAATGAGTTGTAGCTTGTGTTTCAAATTGTGCTTTATTAGTTACCTGGTTGGCAAAGTCATCGGCATTTCTAAATATCTTCTCCTTTGTTTCATCGCTTGGCGTTAGTTTTTTCTCAATAACAACAAGTTCATACTTTTTAGGAGTTGCGTCAACTAGGTTAACTACTTTATAAAATTTATAGTCCTTCCCTACTGCTAAAGGGCCTACAACCATTCCTTTTTTTAAGGTATGCTTCTGCTCTACCAAAGGAGCAGGCAAATCTTTTTCTGTACATTGTAAGTAGACAAGCGTAGGATCTGTATCAGTGTGTATACTAGCAAACGCACTAGATTCTTGAGTATTAGCAAAGTCTTCCTTTAGCTTTTGCAGTTCTTTTTGGAATGCTAATTTATCATTTTTAGAAGCTACAATAGGAAAGGTTACATAACGGATGTGCTTGCTTTCTTCTACCTGATAATCAGCAGTATGCTTTGTAAGATATTCTTTTAACATAGCATCTGTGATACTGATACTTTCCTCTTTTATACTTTTGTAGGGCACGTAGATATATTGTATATCTAGTGTAGTATTATTGATATTAAACTGATGCTGTGCCTCTAAACTGTTTACAAATATGCTCTGGTCCATTAATTGGTTAAACTTATTTTGACAACGAGTGGTAGCCAAAGTTCTTTCTAATGCATACCAATACCTTTGATTATTAGCTGGTAGTTGAGCTAAATTCTGTAAGTAAGCAAGCAGGTCTTTTTTGCTAAATTCTTTTGTTTCCGGGTTGATAAAAGCAGCCTTTAAATCAGGATGAATATGTGTACCCTGAACCATATCTACTAATTCATCTGAGCTAACAGTTATCCCCAAACCTTTACATATCTTATCGTATATAACTTCATTGGTTAGCTGTTTCCAAGCTTGTTTTCTTAACAATGCATTTTCTTCTTCATCAGGGCTTTGTCCATAATTCATTAAGAAATTACGTTGCAAATCATCTAATCGATCTTGAAATTCTCTTAAAATAATTTCTTTACCCGCTACTTTACCTATTATAGGAGACTTATTAGATGTTAAAGGATTAAGCCCAAACAATTCACGAGCTATAAAAAACACAAGTCCAAGGGAAACAACGACTATTAAAAGACGAGTTTTCTCACGTATTTTACCTATTAATGCCATTACTCTACAAGTATGATTTAAAGTTTAATGCCAAAGATAATATTTTATAAACTATAATTGATAGGGATGTTAAAAGTATTTCATAGATAACTAATGATTCCAGATTTTCTTAATCAACTTAAATTGTCAGTATTTATACTAAAAAACAACTAACCCTCTTTTTACCTTATATATTAATATTCTTGTACACTACTGTAAGCATACTACAATTTTTGTTAAAAAATATTTAAAATTTGTAGCATTTTTCTAAAATTTTAATAAGTTTTGTCTTGGATGATGTTCTACTCTCTTTGTCTTAAAACAACCACAATTAGCGGCTAAGAGAGAAAAGGAGGACACCCCCTCACAACACAAAGGGGGTGGGTCTCTCTGCTATTTAGTTTAGCCGGGTGCGTGGTTGTACCTAAGACAGCTAGATGTGCGGAGGTCCCATCCCCTTTATGTTTTTAACAGACCTTCGGGCCTCGGGTCTTAAAATTTACTTACCATGGTGCATCTTATAAGGTCCTTGTTCATCCCTACAGCTTATATAGTTAATGATACAATCGGTTATTTCTTATTTATGTGGGTATGTTGTATGTTCGTAGTTATCATATATGCCAGTACAACCAAATAAGAAATATGAGTGAATTGTAGATTAGGTGATAAAACTTAACTATAATATTTCCTGCATTACACATACTAACTTTGAACTTAATAGAAATTAAATACTAATCTATCAATCATATAATTATGATTCACAAATATCTAGATACCGTTTTATTCTTTGTTTTCTTACTTATCAATTTAACCTTAGGCTTATTAGCTGGAAGAAAAGTTAAGAATGTAAGGGATTTTTCTATAGGCAATAAAGATTTTTCTACAGCAACCATTACATCTACCATTGTAGCTACTTGGATTGGAGGAGGTTTTATGTTTTATGGATTGCAAAATACCTATACAAGTGGGCTGCAATTTATTATTCCACTCTTAGGTACTACCCTATGCTTGTTACTTACAGGACAAGTTTTAGCTGTCAGGATGGGAGAGTTTTTAAATAACTTTTCCGTGGCAGAGGCCATGGGTAGTTTATATGGCCCTATTGTTAGAATTATCACTGCTATTAGTGGCATACTAGGTTCTGTAGCTTATATAGCGATACAATTTCAGGTAATTAGTAAAATGTTAACCTTACTTCTAGGATTTAAAGGGCCAGAAGTTACTATTGCCGCTGCCTCTATTGTTATCCTGTATTCAGCTTTTGGAGGTATACGCTCTGTTATTATTACAGATGTATTGCAATTTATTGTATTTAGTATTTTTATCCCTATCCTCGCATTAGTAGTCTGGAACCATTTAAAAAATCCTGGAAAAGTTGCTGATACATTAGTAGCAAATCCCATCTTCAACTTTGGAGATGTATTAGGTTGGGATTCAAAACTCCTTAATACTTTGGGGCTCATGTGTTACTTTGCTATTCCTGGCTTTTATCCATCCATATTTCAGCGAGTGGTTATGGCTAAAGATTTACTGCAAGTTCGAAACTCATTCAGCTATGCAGCAGGACTCAATCTACTTATAACAATGTCGGTAGCTTGGATAGCTATTTTGTTATTATCCGACAATTCTAATCTAGAATCAGGAAATCTGGTTAACTACATGATTACAGAATATGCTTATCCAGGACTAAAAGGGCTTATTGCTGTTGGTATTACAGCGATGGCTATGTCTTCGGCTGATTCTGATTTAAATGCTTCGGCAGTCCTCGCTGTTAATGATATTGTTAGTCATTTCAAACCTTCTTATCAAGGGTCCACCATAGTTGTTAGAGTTTTTTCAGCGTTGTTTGGTTTATTTGCTTTATTATTAGCACTACGTACTACCAACCTTTTAGATCTTTTATTACTCTCTGGTAGCTTTTATATGCCTGTTGTTACAGTGCCCTTGTTATTAGCTATTTTTGGTTTTAGAAGCACTACAAGGGCTGTTCTAATAGGTATGACGGCAGGGTTTTTAACTGTTATAGGATGGGATTATGTGCTAGGGTATGCTAATATTAACAGTCTCATTCCAAGTATGGTTGCTAACCTAGTCTTCTATATGGGGAGTCATTATGTTTTGAGAGAGCAAGGAGGATGGGTAGGTATTAAGGAAAAAGAACCACTTATAGCAGCAAAGGAAAGCCGTAGAGCAGCATGGAATAGATTTATTTATACAATTAAACATCCTAACCTCTATAGATATTTACAAAACAACCTACCGGCTTATGAAGTTGTTTATACGCTATTTGCCATCTATGTGATAGGTGCTACCTATGCTTCTTTTTATACTATTCCAGAATCAGTTATCGCGCACCACCAAAAGCTTTATGATATTGTTGCCCATTCGGTTTTGGTTATGACTGCTGGATTCCTTACTTATCCGGCTTGGCCTCCTACTTTTAAAGCTAAATGGTTCATCACTTTTGCTTGGCCATTTGGTATATTTTACATTCTATTTATGGTGGGCACTATCCTTGTGCTGATGAGTGGGTTTCATGAAGTGCAGGTTATGATTTTGATGCTTAATCTGATTATGGCTGCTTTCTTACTCTCCTGGCAACTAATGCTATTCCTTTCTATACTAGGAATACTTATAGGTAGTTTGGTCTTGTATACATTTTTTGGTCACTCGTATTGTGGTCCTATAGACGGAGCAGCAGAATTTAAAGTTATTTATGGTATTCTTTTAGTAAGTAGCTTCTTAATTGCAATTTTCCGATTTAAGCAGAATAAAAAAGTACTTCAGGATAAGAATACTTATTTATCTATAATGCAAGAGGAAAAGAAAAATGAGCTGGCAGAAATATTAGCTTACAGGGAGCAGCTATTGAAAGAACTAAGCCAAGATCAAATAGAGTTGCTTGATAAAACGACTGCTGCTTATATGCAACAAGCTATTTATCGTATTACCGATTATATGCGTTTGGAGGTAACCTCCATTAACTTAGAAGATTTACTAGAGCAAGTTAAAGATATACTTAAACTAAAAGACTTTGGTGTGTCTCCTCAACTGATCACTAAAAAACATACCAAAGAAAAGGCAATACAAGCAGATGCTGCTAAAATTAAGCGGTTGCTAATAGAAAGTATTGCTTACATTCACAAGCATAACCTATCTAATAAACCTATTCTTATTGCCTTAGAAGATGCCATGCTAGGGCATAGTGTAGAGCACATGAAAGATTACACGCGCAAACTAAAGGCTATCAAGGTTACCATTACAACTCAAAAATTATTACCTGATACAGCTAATCGTGTATACATGTTTGATCAAGCACCTTCCATTAGTCGTATTGCAGGAGATGGAGATAGAAAAGCATTGCTTGAAAATGCTCGTATTATTGATGCTCATTATGGCTATGCAGAACTGGACAGAGAAGATACTCACATATATGTCCTTCCAATTAATGTGAGAGAGGTAAGGGGCAAGGTGATGGAGTTGTTAAGAGCACCTGCCACAGCAGATGAAGAAGAGCTTAAGCATCCTTTGGCTATCCAGCTTGAGAAAGAGTTAATGAATAAGATAAAGGCACAAAAGATAGATGCAAAGGTTATAGAAAAAGCTTTAAAGACCATCAAGACATACCATGCAGGTGTTAAGAGAAAATCAGGAGAACCCTTCTTTACCCATCCCATTGCCGTAGCATTGATTTTATTAGAATATTGTCAAGACCAGGATGCAGTGGTAGCTGCGCTACTCCACGATACGGTAGAAGACACTAGTTTATCAATCATCCAAATTAAAGGTATGTTTGGCGATGCAGTAGAGTTTATTGTAAGAAAAGTTACTAATCTAGAAGATAATATAAGAAGGCTAAGTTTGGAAAACCATGAAAATATTCATCGCTTAATCAATTATAAAGATAAACGAGCAGCCTTTGTAAAACTAGCAGACAGGCTGCATAATATGCGTACCATTGAAGGACATCCTTCCTTAGCTAAACAAAAACATATAGCTACTGAAACATTAAATTTCTTTGTTCCTCTAGCAAACAACCTAGGGCTAACATCTGTAGCACAGGAACTAGAAAGGCTAAGTTTACAGGTATTAAGCAAGAAATAAATAATTTAACAATTTAAAAAATATATTTGAGCTGCTAACAGTGAATTTACTATATTGTCAGAGAGATTACCGATAAAATTCAGCTATGAAAAACAGTAGAAAAGTACTTCTATTAACCTCTTTCTTAACTATTACCTTAAGCTGGAACAGCTCCTTGCTAGCAAACACAACAGTCTCGGCAGACAACACCACAGTAAACAATAGGAATAATCACCAAAACTTTAGCACTACTCTTAAACAGATAAAACAAAATTCTCCTCAAGAGGTATGGAGGAAGTTTTTTGAGGAACGAGGAGCCACTGCTTTCTGGAATACATTACAACAGTCAGGTCCTAATTTTCACCTACTGCTAGAAGAGCTAGAACCTCGTGTTCCATATTCTAAAGAGCAAGCCAATGAATTAGCAGCAGCAGTTATAGACTACTTAGTATATTATTACCCAACTACAAAAAAATTAATATTAGGAAGCCTAGGTAACTATCCTGGAGATGACTTTAAAGCAGATATAATTAACTCCGCTAAGCCTACACACTTACCTGCTGCTATAGGTAAGCTTACTAAGCTAAAAGAACTTTTTTTATTTGAAAACCATTTAACATCTATACCAGAAGAAATAGGTAATCTTAAAGAATTAGAAATCTTACTATTAGATTACAACCAATTAAAAGAATTACCATTATCTATACAAAACCTAAAAAAATTAAAAGAATTAGTCCTAAATGGAAATAAGCTCACAAGTTTATCATCAGCTATTGGTAAACTTAAGAATTTAACTCGTCTTGATTTATCTTACAATCAGCTAGCATCGCTACCAAAAGAGCTAGGAAAACTTAGCAATCTACAATTTTTACAAGCCCGTGATACACGCCTAAAAAGATTACCACCATCTTCTATAACAAACTTAGCCAAATTAAAGGATTTAGATCTTAGTAGCAATCAATTGGAAATACTGCCATCAGATATATATAAACTTAAAAATTTAACTAAACTTTATTTGGATAATAATCAGCTGAAATCTTTACCAGAAACAATAGGAAAACTTAAAAAATTAGAAATTTTAACATTAGGTAGAAATCAACTAAAAATATTACCACCTTCTATAGGGATGCTTGGTAGGCTCCTTGAACTTTATTTATATAACAATCAGATAGAATACTTACCCGAAGAAATAGGCCAGCTTCACCAACTAGAAAAGTTAGATTTAGCTAACAACCAGCTAAAGTCTTTACCTACATCCATAAATAAACTAAAGAAATTGAAAAGGTTAGGCTTAAAAAACAACCATTTTCCCAACAATTATTTAGCAAACAACTTTCCAAACTTATTAAAAGTTATGGGTAATTAAGCTATTTGTTGCTGAACCTTATGTAATGCTGCATAGTAACCATCTTTTGCTAGTAAGCTTTGGTGGGTTCCTTGCTCCTTAATCTCCCCTTTATCGAGTACCAATATATCATCTGCATGTTGTATGGTACTCAACCTATGAGCTATAATAATGGCTGTCCTATTAGCTAATACTGTTAGTGTAGCCTGTTGTATTAGTTTTTCACTTTCAGTATCCAAAGACGCAGTAGCTTCATCTAGAATGACAATGCTAGGATTGTATACTAAAATACGTGCAAAAGCTAAAAGCTGCCTTTGCCCCATAGAAAGCGATATACCCCTTTCTCCAACCTTATAATCATAGTTACCTGGTAGTTGTTGAATAAATGTATGAATACCCACCATTTTAGCTGCTTCTATAACCCGCTCTTTAGAAATAGTATGGTCACCCAAGGTTATATTTTCATAAATGGTTGCTGAAAACAGGAATACATCTTGTAAAACCAAACCTATATGCTTACGTAGGCTATGTATTTCGTAATCTAGTATATTTACTCCATCTATTTCAATAGATCCCTTTTGAGGATCGTAAAATCTTTCTAACAGATTGATAATAGTGGATTTGCCAGCTCCAGTAGCTCCTACTATAGCTAAAGATTTATTGGCTGTAACCTCAAAAGTCAAATCTTTAAGAATATAATCTTGCTCTTTATAAGCAAACCAAACGCCTTTAAAACTAATGTTGCCTTGGATATCTTGAGGCTGGTAAGTACCGGTATTTCTTACTATCTCCTGGTTATCTAATAATTCCATAATTCTACCACTGCTCACTAGTCCCATTTGTAATGTATTAAAATGTTCTGCTAAATGGGAGGCTGGCCTAAAAAACATCTTGATATACATTAGAAAGGCAGTTAGACTACCTAACGTGGTTATTTGATTGATAACACCTTTAGCGCCATACCAGATTAGTAAACTCATACCAATAGCGCGCATAATTTCTAAAGATGGATAATACAGCGAATAATACTTGTTTGATTTATCATTTGCCTTTCTATAAGCCTCATTAAGCATTTTAAAATTTTTTAACTCTGCCTTCTCCCTATTAAATATCTGTATGATACTCATGCCCGTAATTCGGCTCTGTATAAAAGAATTAAGCTTAACTGCTACATCGTTTACTTCCTTATAAGCACGTGCAATCTTCTTTTTAAAAAGATAAGTTCCTGCTATCAGTAGTGGTACAGTAGTCAAACTTAAGAGTGCTAGTTTCCAATTAATGTAAAACATAAAAGCAGCCATAGCTATAAGCTGTAGCAAATCTGCTAAAACTGCTGCAAAATCATGACTAAATACATCTAATAACTTTTCTGTATCTGAAATATTACGCATTACAAGCCTTCCAACAGGTGTTTTATTATGAAAGGTAGCATTTAACTGGACAATATGAGTATAAATCTTTATACGTATATCCCTAACCACATGCTGGCCAAGCCAATCAGACAAATAAACAAGAATATATTGAGAGAGCGTTTGTAAGAATAACAATCCCAGCATCCATAGAATAATAACCAATAAACCTGTATGATCTTTCAAAGCTATGTATTTATCAATAGCAATTTGTATCATATATGGCCTACTAGGCTCTACAATACCTATAACAAGTGTCAAGAATATAAGTATACAAAAAACCTGTTGATATGGTTTTATAAAATAAAATAGTTTGCTAAGCAGCCTATATTCTAATATTTTGTAATGTGGCTTATATTTATTAAGCATACAACATGTAAAAGAGAATTATTAATAATACTTTATACTGTAAATATAGTATCGGGATAGGTAACATTAACCAAAGTTAACCCACAAGCAGGTACTAAACTAGCTGCTAGACTACGATCTTTTTGTACTAGAATATACTCAAAGCCTTTGACACTATATTTTCCTAAGCCTACTTCTAGCAAGTTTCCTACAATAGCCCGCACCATACCTCTAAGAAATCGATTAGCAGTAATCTGGAAAATTAGTTGATCATCATTACCAGTCGACCAATGAGCTTCAATGATATTACAAAGATTCGGATATAACGTATGTTCCGTAATAGAGCCTACCTTGCTAAAACTCTCAAAATTTTTATATGTTTTAAGTATAGCTGCTGCCTCATTCATTTTATCTAAATCTAACACTCTTCTAAAAACATAAGTTGTTGCCTGCATAAATGGATTTTTGGTACAAGATATTCTATACACATATGTTCTGCTGAGTGCATCAAAGCGAGAATGAGCTGTTGGTATGACTGGGTAGATACCTAGTATTGCAATATCAGGAGGTAGTATTAAATTAAGTTTATATTGTAATTTGTCGCTATCTATTATAAAAGGTATATCTACATGTGCAAATTGTTGCTGTGCATGCACACCGGTATCAGTCCTACTACTACCTACAATTTCTATATTAGTTGATAATAGCTGCGTTAGCTTTTTTTGAATAACTTCCTGAACGGTAGTGGCATTCTGTTGTATTTGCCATCCATGATAGTGGGTTCCTTGATAAGCTATTTGCAAAAAATAACGCATGTTTACCAGTAGTTAGGTGCAAAAAACTTGCAGAAGGTAATAAGCTGCTTAGTAAGCCAGAACAAGCAATATACTAGTATGCAAACGTCCACACTCAGTTTCTAAGACTTAATTTGGTCAATACTATTATCTTAACGTAGTTTTCAAATAAAAAAAGAATCCCTATCAATAAACAGCTTACGAAGACATACACAATTGGTAGCCATAGTCGGATAAATTTATTATTGATAACTAACACAGTATCAATAAGAATAAAAAATGCTATGGTAGCAAAATGTACCATAGCATAACAAAATAAGAAAACTGGAAGTTTAAAAATTAAAGTCAATAACTTATTAAGCTCCTACCAATACTCTTTTAAAATCCTTGACAACCAAGCCAGCAGCAACTTTTGTCAAGTATTGGGCTACTGTCAAAGCATTATCTTTTACAAAAGGCTGGTTGACTAATGTATTCTCTTTAAAGAATTTGTTGAGCCTGCCTTGTGCAATGTTTTCTAGCATAGCTTCTGGCTTACCTTCACGAATAGCTTGTTCTCTAGCAATTGCTAATTCTTGCTCAATAACGCTAGTAGAAACACCATCCTTATCTATAGCAATAGGGTTAAGCGCTGCAATTTGCATAGCAACATCTTTACCTGCTACTACCACCTCTTCTCCTTTAGCACCTTGTAAAGCAACTAAAACTGCTAATTTGTTACCTGTATGTAAATAAGGAACTACTACTTCTGCAGACAAGGTTTCATAAGCGCTTAATGTTATATTTTCGCCCATTTTACCCACTAATTCTGTGATACGTTCTTGTACTGTAAGTCCGTCTATTTCGATCTGTTTTAAATCTTCTATAGTAGCTGGTCGCTGAGATAAGGCAAGTGATAAAATTTGTTGTGCTATTTGTTGAAACAAATCGTTTTTAGCTACAAAATCTGTTTCGCAACTTAATGCTATGATCGCTCCATGGTCAGCAGATGCATTGACATCAACTAATGTAAATCCTTCTGTAGTATCTCTTCCAGCACGGGCAGCAGCTATTTTTTGTCCTTTTTTCCTAAGTAGCTCTATAGCCTTATCAATATCACCTTGTGCTTCTGTAAGTGCTTTTTTACAATCCATCATACCGGCTCCTGTTAGTTGCCGTAATTTATTGATATCTTGTGCTGTAATAGCCATAATATTTATAATGCTTGTTTTCTTTTACAATTACTATCTATGTATAATTACTCTAATTGAACTCTTATGGACTTAAGAGAAGTGTATTATAATAGCTTATAACCCACTATTCCAATTTTTATTATCAGCACTAAGCTGATAATTTTTTACAAGAATAATTTATCTCTTTCTGTGCTATTATTTTACTAGGAAAATTTATAGAACACCTCTTCGGTATTTTATTTTTTAGGTTTATCCCCACCCTTATTTACACCAATAGGTCGGCTTCCTTTAATTGGAGTCCTACTCTTTTTAAACCTTTCTACAGGTTCTGAGGGTTTATTCTTGGACGCTTTAACTGCTATACCATACGCATTATCTTCGTCCGATTCAGTATCGCTATATGAAACTTTCTCTGCACCTCTAGGACGTGATCCTTTAGTGTCCTCAGAATCTTGAGCGTCCTTTTCTTGTGCTTCAGCAGCTTTATCTTCTTGGCGCATAGATAATCCTTCATTGATAGCTTCACCTAAGGTACGAACTATAAGCTCAATAGAAGGTGTAGCATCATCGTTACTAGGGATAGGATAATCTACCAGATCAGGATTTACGTTTGTGTCAGCAAGTGCTATAATAGGTATACCTAGTTTTCTAGCCTCTTGTACGGCAATACTTTCTTTCATGATATCCACAACTACTAAAGCACCAGGTAGTTTGGTTAAGTCAAGAACACCACCCAATACCCTTTCTAGCTTATCTTTATCGCGCGCTATCATCAACTGCTCCTTTTTAGCCATATTCTTATAGGCAGCACTTTTCATCATACGCTCCATAGAGGTCAGTTTTTTGATAAGTCTTCGGATAGTAATAAAGTTAGTCAAAGTACCGCCAAGCCATCGCTCTGTCATATAAGGCATATTAAGTGACTTAGCAGTTTGTGCTACTAGCTCTTTAGCCTGTTTTTTGGTGGCCACAAACAAGATCTTTTTACCAGAACGGGCCACAGCTTGCAAAGTATCTGCTGCTTCCTGAAGCTGGGAAAGTGTCTTATTAAGATCAATAATATGTATCCCGCGGCTTTCCATAAAGATAAAGGGAGCCATACTAGGGTTCCATTTTCTAGATAAGTGACCTAGGTGTACACCCGCTTTAAGTAAATCTTTCTGAGTCAGTGTAATCATGTATGAGTCTGTATGCGATATTATTTTAACGTTTACTGAATTGGAAACTTTTTCTAGCTTTCTTATGACCGTATTTTTTACGCTCTACCATTCTAGAATCTCTAGTGAGAAATCCTTCTTTTTTCAAACCAGGCCGGAAACTAGGGTTTACCTCACACAGAGCACGTGAGATACCTAAACGAATAGCTTCTGCTTGTCCCTTAAAGCCTCCACCTTTTACGTTAATTTTGATATCGTATTGGTCAGTTGCCTCAATTTGTTGAAGAGGCTGTTTTACTAGAGTAATGATAGCCTCAGAAGGAAAATATTTTTCCAAAGAAGTTTTATTGATGCTTATATCTCCTTTTCCGTTAGAAAGGTAGATTCTAGCAATAGATGTCTTTCTTCTGCCTACGGCATTAATGATTTCCATGGATTTAGTAAGTTAACTTAATTTCTCTGGGTTGCTGAGCACTATGTGCATGGTCTTGACCAGCATATACAAATAAATTATGAAATAATCTACGACCTAGTTTATTTTTAGGCAACATGCAGCGTACAGCATGTTCTATCATACGCGTAGGAAATTCTTCTCTAAGCTTACGAGGTGTAGTTATCCGCTGACCTCCTGGGTAACCTGTATGAGAAATATACTGTTTATTATCCCACTTCTTACCGGTCAATCTTATCTTTTCTGCGTTGATAACTACAACATTATCCCCACAATCTATATGGGGAGTAAAATAGGGCTTATTCTTACCACGTATAATAGCAGCTATTTGGCTAGATAACCTTCCTAAAGTTTGGCCTTTAGCATCAACAAGAATCCAAGCTTTGTCGATGGTTTGCTTATTAGCTGATTGAGTTTTATAACTTAATGTATCCACTTTTTATGTATAGGCTATTAAATATATTATAAGCATATCAATTGGGATTGTAACAAAAATTAACAAAATACCCAATAGAGAGCTAAGTCATCAAATTTAAATAATTTATCTAACTTATCAAGCAGATTTTGCAATATATAGTTTCATTCAAGTGTATTAACTAACCAAATATAACTACACAGGCTGCTTAGCAAAGCTACTAAATTATTAGCTTTTATGCTGAAATGCAACAAGAATTAAGGCAAAAGCTACTTCTAAGGGGCCTAAAAAATAAAATTTTTATAATTTTTAAATCATTTTAAATAGATATGCCCCTTAACTAGGACCTATGTTAACTTCAGTAAACATATATATTTCAACTGCCTTAATATGTCTTATGCATACCCACCATCTTTGAACTACTCACAAATACTACGTATGCTTTAGTGTATATTTATACAATTATTTATACTGAAGAATAAATGTAATTTTACCTGTAGAAGTGGGTGCATAAGCTATACTGTTACTTGTTTTACTAAAAGTCAGCTTAGCAACCTCATCTTTGTACAACTGTTCTACTAATGGACTTACTGTTTTTTCTAAGGTTTTTATAGCAATAATCTCTCCTGAGTCATCAATTATAATTTCAAACACAAGCCTGCCAATCTCGTTTGTATCATCTTGTGGCTGTGGCACAGTATCCCAGGTCCACCCCACCAACTCTAAAGAAGCACCTGTTCTTTTATCTTCACTAGGCTTATAAAGCCCTCGACTGTCAATAGATGGTTGCTCTTCCTTTTTTTGTTCAATTTGTGCAGGAATATCTTTAACCTCCTCTAGTGCTTGTTCTTGTGGCACTATCTCTCGATTGTCTTTTTCAACAGGCAATGGTATAGGTGCATCCTGAGGAGTAGTTGGCTCAATATTAACTTCTTGGATTATATTAGGTAAGACATCTTGCATGTTATCTACAGCAGCTTCTTTGGTAGGCTGACTTAATGCTTGATGGAAAGGTTGCAAATCTAGTTCAATTTTATAAGCTGTACTAGAACCTATAGCAGCATGGTCTGTGGACAAATAATAAGCAGCTAAAAGGATCAACCCATGAATAGCCACTGACAAAATAAGGGCTAAGCTATCGTTTAAATTTTGTTGCTTATTATGCTTCATTATCAATCGGGCCTAGTAGCTACAGATACTTGTGCATGTAGTGAATTGGCTATATCAACGACCTGAATCATATGCTGAACAGGCACAGACCTATCTAGCTGCAGAAGAATTAAGTTGGATTTTTGAGAAATTTTTTCTTGTAACATACTGCCAAGATCCTCTAGTTTTACAGGTTCATTATCTATATAATAATCAAGCTTTGAGGTAATGGTTACTTGGATTTGTGGACTTAGTGTATTAGCACTATGACTAGTTGGCAAATCTACCACTAGACCTGTGGGTGTCACAAAAGAAACTGTAAGCATAAAAAAGATCAACAATAGGAATACAATATCAGTCATAGAAGACATATTGAATTGCGTATTGATCCTATGTCTAACTTTAAGCTTCATTGATCCTCTTAGTCTGTTGTAGTTTATAAGATTCTTGTACAATTTCTATAAGCTGACTAGCTGTTTGCTCTATTTTATAGCTAACTCTTTCTACATTAGTAAGTATATATTTATAGCTTATGTCTGCTAGAATCCCTACAACTAAACCAGCGGCTGTAGTAATCATAGCTTCATATATACCACCAGCAAGCAACTGCGGGGTTATAGCTGTGGTGGTATGAGCCATAGCCATAAAAGCTTGAATCATTCCTAACACTGTACCTAAGAATCCTAACATAGGTGCAATACCTGCTATAGCTCCTAGCAAAGATAAATTTTTTTCTAGTCTATAAATCTCAGCCTGTCCAGCAAGTTCCATAGATTTCTCTATGTTTTGAGGGTCATGAGGTAAATTTTCAAGCCCTGCTTGAATTACACTTGTAATAGCTGTATGCTTTTGCTCACAAAGGAGTTTTGCTTCTTCTATATCCCCAGTAAGTATTTGATTATAAAGGTTATTCAACCATTTTTGAGAGGCTTTACCAGCCTTATTTAATATAATCAACCTTTCTATCAGTGCATAGAGTGTTAAGATGGATAATAATAAAATAGGAACCATCACCCACCCACCTTTCAGTAAAAGTTCTAAAATAGACATAAATTTAATTTGACCTTTTTCTAGTTATACTTTGTATACACACTTATCAATATAACAGGGCATACAATATACATAAAGTTTAAACTATAACTTAATTAATATTTCATTACCCATACACTTTCTCCATAAGATGCTTTTAAACCTTCTGCTTTGTGCGTAGCTTCTTCAAATGTTTTCTCTTGAGCCACCGCTACACGAACAAAATAATGATCTTTTGTAGGAGTAATAAGTTTTACATGGGTTCCATGTTGCACAATTTTCTGTGCATAATCCATTGCCAAGTCCATATCAATATGACTAGCAATTATCACATAATAAAGGCCTTTAGGGGCATTGATAGTCATAATAGGAGGCTCCTCTTCGTTGACTTCCTCTTTTTCTACATTTTTATGATCAAACTCACCCGCCCTTAACTGTTCGATAAAGCTCGATGGTTTACGTTCTGGCTTTGCAATAAAGCTATCAGAAATTTTATCTAGTTCTGCTAATGCAGCATCATCTGAATCTGCCGGTTCATCTTTTTTTGTAGGTGTCTCTTGAGGCTTCTTGGCAGTAACAGCATCTTTATTTTCCTTTATTTCAGTTTTTGGTTTTGTTGATTCTACTGTGGTAGTCTTAGTAACATCTACAGCATTAGTATTAAACACTACATCCTCGGTTTCCTCTTCTTCCATCTGTTGGTTTTCTAAGGTATTGGACATAAAGTCATTTTTAGTATTGGAAGATGGACGTTGGAATAACCAAAAAACAATACCTACACCTATGATAAGTACTATACCAGCAATAATAATAGTTATTTTGAGCCATTGACTATTGCCTGTAGACTCTATAGGCTTAAACTCAGCTTTAGGCAAACCAAAATCATTGTTATTCTCACTTTGGGGTTTATTAGTATCTACAGCCATGATCTATAATTTGTTAAACAATAACATAGTTACTTCAAAAGTAAACATTTTTTATAATGATTTTATCATCATTAATTCCATTTTTTTATAATCAATAATATATAAGGTCAAATATATATTTATTTTCAACAGAAAATTATCAAGCAACATCAGTATATCATTTACCTTCTATCTCTACCTAATGCGAACAATTCTTGGTGGCGGAAACAGTTAACTAAGTGATCATTGACAAGCCCTGCTGCTTGCATATAAGCATATACAGTCGTGCTACCCACAAACTTAAAGCCACGCTGTTTCAAGTCTTTAGAGATCTTTTCAGCTAATGGAGTATATGTCGGCACTTGGCTAATAGTATTCCAATAGTTAACAATAGGCTTACCTTCTACAAAATTCCATATATAGTTATTAAAGCTTCCAAATTCATTTTGAATCCTTATAAACTGCTTAGCATTACTAATACTAGCCACAATTTTACTTTTATTGCGAATAATTGACGATTCGTTACAAAGTTGCTGAATTTTTTCTTCTCCAAAAGAAGCTACTTGATACACATCAAATTCAGCAAAGTGTTGTCGATAACCTGCCCGCTTACTTAACACAGTAAGAAAGCTTAATCCTGCTTGTGCATTTTCTAAAACTAAAAATTCAAAATGTTGCTGATCATTATGTATAGGCATTCCCCACTCTTCATCATGGTAACGTATGTAAAATTCAGGTGGCTTAACCCAATCACATCGCTTTTTATCAGATATCATTTATAAATGAGTTAACTAAAAAATTAAATATAGCTGTAAAACCTTTAACTTTATGCCACTTATATAATATAAAGCATTTTAAGTTTAATTCTTCAAATTAAGGTCAGTATGTTACATAATTTGTTACAAGGAAAAAAGGGAATCATATTTGGTGCACTAGACGAGCATTCAATTGCTTGGCAAGCTGCACGCAGTATAAAAGCTGCAGGTGGAAGCTTTGTCTTAACCAATACGCCAATTGCTCTAAGGTTGGGTAAGCTGAATCAATTAGCAGAAGAGTGTAAAGCAACCATCATTCCTGCTGATGCTACTTTAGTAGCTGATTTAGAAAATCTAATGAGCCAAGCTATGACAGTTTTAGGCGGCAAGATAGATTTTATACTTCACTCTATTGGCATGAGTCCTAATGTAAGAAAACAGCGTCCATATGGCGATCTTAATTATGATTGGTTTTTAAAAACACTAGACATTTCTGCTTTATCTTTTCATAAAATATTACAAACTGCAGAAAAATTAGATGCTATGAATGAGTGGGGCTCCATTGTAGCCCTTTCATATATTGCTGCACAAAGAACTTTTCCAGATTATTCGGATATGGCAGAGGCCAAAGCCATGTTGGAATCTATTGCTAGAAGTTATGGCTACCGATTTGCAAAAAATAAAAAAGTTCGCGTTAATACTATTTCTCAGTCACCTACTCATACTACAGCAGGTAGTGGTGTGCCTGGCTTTGACAAATTCTATGAGTATGCTGAGCGCATGTCTCCATTAGGAAATGCTAGCGCAGAAGACTGTGCAAACTATATTGCATTAATGTTTTCTGACTTAAGTCGAATGGTAACAATGCAAAATCTAATGCATGATGGAGGTTTCTCAAGTGTTGGCATTACAGAGCAGATTATAGACACATTATAAACTAGCTGCATAAATGGCAACATAGTTTAGACATATTATTATAAAGTAAGACAGCTCTTACTCTGATTGTATTTCATAATACATTTACGCTATGTTGCCATATTATATTTCTATTTTATCAAGCAAAAGTAGTTTACTTTGTTTACTACATAAAAAAGGTCACTTGTAAAAGAGTTAGATCTGCATACTTATATCAACTCTTATCTCTACAACAAGCCACATGGCTCTTCTGCTCTGCTTTTACAAAAACCAAGGAAAGATACCCTAGCAGCTTTTTTTTGAAATGACTAAATCCATACCAGGCCTAAAAGCGCAGAAACCATAAGAACTAATAGATACCAATAGCAAAGCTAATTTAAGCTCAAATGAGATAACAGTATAGTTGATAGCACAAGAGATAGTATACAAGAAGCTAGCATAAGACAGATCCTTATTGTGTTCTATATTCTATATAAGAAAAAGCTGCAAAGGAGCTATGTTATGCTTTAACAACCAAAGTAAAAAGGGACAAAGAGAGTTATTATTATCTAGGCAAGATTAAGAATTTAGGAGGATATATCTCACTGCTCATAATACGTTTAAGGTAAGCAATTAGCTTTTGCCGCGAATACTCATAAAAGTAAATTATAGGAGAAAAACAAGCAGTATATTCAAAAATATCAGCTTTTATTCTATAATTAAAATTAAAGAAAAGCCAGTATCATGCTATAAGTAAGCTTATATCGTTTCACAATAGAACAAACATATACGCATATGAAAAAGAAGCAGTATGAATCTAAGAGAAAGTGCTTACAAAAGTGTGATTAATAAGATTTTTTTCTAAGTTTGCACTTTAAAATAGAAATAACTTGGGTTACTTGCTTGCTAGCATTTTAAAAGCTTGAAATATTTATATGAGTACTAGTAAAGGTTGCACTAACTCAACTGTTAAAGAATTAAATCAACCGTTCAAAAATTGCGGCAAATATTGCTAAAATGGACTTAACTTGCTAGTTTAGAAATTAGACTGTATTAAAACATTGCTAAATGGATTTGTATAAGGGGTTACGTTGGATCAACCAATATAGATTTAGTATTCTAGTACTTATTAGCTGCTTATGCTCACATCATCAAGCAGTGGCAAAAACAGAAGAAGACAATTTTATTTTACATCATATTGGTGATGCTCATGAATGGCATTTTGCTACAATTGGCAAAACTCACATTACTCTTTCCCTTCCTGTCATCATTATTTCTAAAGATCGTGGATTAGAGATTTTTTCTTCTGATCGTTTTTGGGACAAAAACCATAACAGGGTAGCTTACAGAGGCTATACACTAGATAGTCATGATAAAATTATAGCCCTTGGGCCAGCTCATCATTTCTATGACCTATCTATCACTAAAAATGTAGCTTCTATGTTTATAAGTGCAATTGTGCTTGTAGCAATTATACTTTCAGCGGCCAAACGTTATAAAAGGAATATATCTGGAGTACCCAGCGGCTTTTGGGGTCTGTTAGAACTAATAATTCATTTTATTAGGGATGAAATAGCCATTCCTAATATTGGAAAGAATATGTATATGCGCTTTATGCCCTATCTGCTTAGTATATTCTTTTTCATTTGGCTCAATAATCTCATGGGACTTTTGCCAGGGGCTGCCAATGTAACAGGTAATATATCGGTAACTCTAGTATTAGCCTTATTTACTTTTGTTGTTACTAATATACATGGTAATAAATACTATTGGGGACATGTGTTTAACCCACCTGGAGTTCCCAAATGGCTTGCTCCTATTATGGTTCCAGTAGAAATATTGGGTTTATTCACCAAGCCATTTTCACTTATGATCCGTCTTTTTGCTAATATTACAGCAGGCCACATTATACTTTTAAGCATAATTGGACTTATCTTTACTTTTCAAACTGCTTTAGTAGGAATGGTAAGTGTACCTTTTGGTGGCTTCATGTTTTTGTTAAAACTAGTGGTTGCATTCCTACAAGCTTATATATTTACACTTTTATCTGCTATATATTTTGGTATGGCAGTAGAAACGCATGACTAAATCATGTATAGATGTTTCATTTGTATAACTTTTAAATATTTGTATAACCTTTAAAATAAAATTTTTATGAATTATCCTGTATTGTTACTTGATGCAAGTTTAGCATTGTTGGGAGCTGGTATTGGCGCTGGTATTGTAGCATTAGCTGCTGGCCTTGGTATTGGTAAAATAGGCAGCTCAGCTATGGAAGCTATTGCTAGGCAACCAGAAGCTAGCGGTAAAATACAAACAGCTATGATTATTGCTTCTGCTTTAATTGAAGGAGTAGCCTTATTTGGCGTACTTACTTGCTTGCTAATTGCTACAAAATAGATATAATCAAAAGCAAACCCTTTATAATATGGATTTAATAACACCTGATTTTGGGATTATCTTTTGGCAAACAATCACGCTTCTATTTGTCCTTTTTATTTTAGGTAAGTTTGGATGGAAACCTATCCTGCAAACACTTAAACAAAGAGAAACGCATATAGAGGAGGCACTAAAGGGTGCAGAAGAAGCTAAGCAGCTCTTAGTCCAAATGAAATCAGAACAAGAAAAACTGTTAGAAAGATCTAATAGAGAAAGGGAAAAAATCATTAGTGATGCGGTAGCTACTAAAAATGATATTCTTGAAACAGCACAAATAGAAGCCAGGCAATTAAGTGATAAAGTATTGAAAGAAGCAAGAGAAGTTATTAATACAGAAAAAGAAATAGCTTTTGGCAAACTTAAACACGAAGTATTCCTAATATCTGTGCAAGTAGCTGAAAAATTACTGGAAAAAGAATTAAATACCGAAAATAAACAAGAAGAGTTAGTACGCAGGTTAATAAAAGAAACTCATCTTAACTAAGGTAATTCTTGTTAGTTGATAATGGTATTATAATAGGACTAGGCACTAATCTCAAAATCAAAATGGATACTCCAAACATACAAGTGGCGTCTAGATATGCTAAATCTTTGCTCAAACAAGCTATAGATATGGGTGTGCTAGACCATGTGTATAAAGATGCCTTGTTTTTTAAAAAAGTTGGTAAATCTCATAAAACTTTGTTTCGTGTTTTACATAATCCTATTATAAAAAATGAAACGAAGCTAGCTATTTTAACTAGTATCTTCCAGTCTAGGATACATCCGTTAACTTTTCATTTGTTAAAACTGCTAAGCCATCGAAAAAGAGAGGGGATATTACCTACCATTACAGACACGTTTTTGGAACAGTATTATATTTATAGAGGAATCAAAGCTGCTAGTGTCACAACAACCTTTAGATTGTCAGATGATTTAATTAGGTATTTTAAGAATCTTGCTAAATCCTTAGCACCTTGTAAAGAAGTAATATTAAAGGAATATGTAAATCCTTCTATCCAAGGAGGATTTATACTTCGTATAGAAGATCAACAACTTGATAATAGCTTAGCAACTAGGTTACATAAATTAAAAAAACAGTATTCTATAGCTGAGTATTAGTTAATCTTTTTGCTAATTCTAAAGTCTCATTAATTATAAATAAAAACCTATGGTAGATTTACAACCTGATGAAGTAGCTGCAGTGCTCAGGCAACAGCTAGCCCACTTGAAAACAGATACTGAATTAGAGGAGGTAGGTACTGTACTGCAAGTTGGTGACGGCGTAGCTCACATTTATGGTTTAACTCAGATACAAGCAGGAGAGCTCATTGAATTTGAAAATGGGAAAAAGGCGATAGCACTTAACCTAGAAGAAAATAGTGTAGGGGCAGTTATTTTTGGAGATGCAGAAGGTATTGAAGAAGGTTCTATTGCCAAGCGGACTAAAAGAATTGCTTCTATTCACGTAGGAGAAGGGATGATAGGACGTGTGGTGAATACATTAGGTGAGCCTATAGATGGGAAAGGACCTATTAAAGGGGAATTGTATGAAATGCCTTTAGAACGCAAAGCTCCAGGTGTACTTTATAGACAACCTGTTGCTGAGCCACTTCAAACAGGTATTAAAGCCATCGATGCTATGATTCCTATTGGAAGAGGACAGCGAGAACTTATTATTGGAGACAGGCAAACTGGCAAAACTACGCTAGCAATAGATACTATTCTTAATCAACGTACTTATTTTGAGCAAGGTAATCCAGTTTATTGCATTTATGTAGCCATAGGACAAAAAGCCTCTACCATAGCAGGAGTTATGGCTAGCCTAGAGAAATATGGTGCTATGGAATATACTACCATAGTTGCTGCACCTGCAGCAACTGCTGCATCACTTCAATACTTTGCACCTTTTACAGGTGCTACTATAGGAGAATATTTCCGAGATACAGGAAGACCAGCTCTTGTTATTTATGATGACTTGTCCAAACAAGCAGTAGCATATAGAGAAGTTTCTTTGCTGCTACGACGCCCACCAGGGAGAGAAGCTTATCCAGGAGATGTCTTTTATTTACACTCGCGTCTACTAGAGCGAGCAGCTAAAATAAATGCAAATAATGATATAGCTCAACAAATGAATGATTTACCTCTTTCGCTAGAAGGTAAAGTAAAAGGGGGCGGATCATTAACAGCACTTCCTATTATAGAAACTCAGAATGGAGACGTTTCAGCTTATATTCCTACCAATGTAATTTCTATTACAGATGGTCAAATATTTTTAGAATCAGCCTTATTTAACGCAGGCATCCGTCCTGCTATCAACGTAGGTATTTCTGTATCACGTGTAGGCGGTGCAGCACAAGTTAAGGCAATGAAAAAAGTAGCAGGAACATTAAAGCTAGATCAAGCACAGTTCCGTGAACTAGAAGCCTTTTCTAAATTCGGTTCTGATTTAGATGTAGCCACTCAAAGAACGATTGATAGGGGAAGAAAAAACCAAGAGATACTTAAGCAGGGTCTGCATCAGCCATTAACGCTAGAAGAACAAGTATGCATTTTATATGCTTCTACTAACGGGTACTTAGATAAAATATCCTTATCTCAAGTAACAGAGTTTGAAAAGTCTTATTTATCACTTTTAAAATCTCAACATAAAGGTGTATTAGCTAAAATTGCAGCCGGTGAATGGTCTGATGGCATTGCACAGGTATTAGCTGAAGAAGCAAAAAACTTAGCTCAGCTCTATGTAAATGATACTTCTATTAACAGCTAAGTGTGTTTAATTTTATTTAAATAAGTATGCCGAATATAAAGGAGATTGTTAGCCGTATTAATTCTGTACATTCTACTCAACAGATTACTAAGGCTATGAAAATGGTAGCTGCTGCTAAGTTAACTAAGGCACAGCATCAGCTACTACAATTACGTCCTTATGCAGAAGGGTTGTCAGATATTCTTAATCATGTTATTTGTAGCACGGAAAAAGAATTAACCGAACATTATACTCAAAAGAGAACAATACAGAAGCTCATGCTAGTGGTTATAAGCTCTGACAAAGGGCTTTGTGGCTCTTTTAATGCTAACATTATAAAAACTGCAGAATCCTACATCAACCAGTTCAAAGATCTCTTACCTACTCAAATTGATATACTTGTAATTGGTAAAAAAGCGCTCAATTTTTTTCAAAAAAAAGACTATTACCTTATTACAACTTATACAGATTTAGCTAACAAATTACAGTTTGAAAAGATCAGTGAAATTGCAAGCTTTATTATGGACGCTTTTCTTAACCATACTTACGATCGCGTAGAACTAGTCTATAACTTGTTTGGAAGTGCCGCTAGTCAGTTTGTGCAACTAGAACCTTTTTTACCTATTGTCCACCCAGTATCTTTTAACCATAATAACCATGTAGATTACATTTACGAGCCTTCTAAAGCAGGCTTAGTTGAAACGTTGATTCCAATGACTTTAAAAATACAATTATATAAAGCACTATTGGAATCTGCTGCCTCTGAGCATGGTGCAAGGATGACAACTATGAGTAAGGCAACTGATAATGCAGAAGAATTACTTAAGGCACTTCGTATTACTTATAATAAAACCAGGCAAGCAGCTATTACTAATGAAATACTAGAAATTGCTGCTGGTGCAGAAGCGCTTTCTCAATAAATTAAATTTATACTTAGCAAGATTTGGTCTATCAGAGATGTAGTAATTTTAAAGTATTGAATCTATAAGGAATATTGTTAAGGAAACTAAGTTTACTTTAGAATTACTTTAAATATCTGCTGAACTTTATTTATAAAAACAACCACCAACTATTTATCTATTAATTAAAAGTGGCCTATCAACCTACTCCAAAACACTAGGCTTCTTTTGAATTCTATTCTTAACTCTACCTTAAATACACTCATAAATAGATTTTGCAGAATTTTAGAAAAAGACTATTGTTGAGCAAGCGGATATAGATATCAAAATATATTCTTAAAAATACTATAATAACAGTTAGAGGTCATTGTTTGTTGGCAATATTACTGAAGAGTTAAGAGAATTGTTAGCAAAATATAGAAACTTTTTCTACTCTCTACAGTAGGTCTCCTCTGAAACCTCAAAAAATCTGTAAATAAATCTACTTAAAGGTGGGTAGCTGGTAGATTTCGGAAGAACCCTAGTAAAGTTACTAATCACCATAACAATATATTTGACTAAGCTACCTATTAACAAGCATAAAAAGAGCTGTCTATAAAAAATTATAGACAGCTCTAAATTCAGTAAGTTTAATGGCTAAACTAATTATACAGTCTAGCCATTTTAAAGTACTATAATACTTCTTTCTCTTGCTTTTCCTGCTCTTCATTTAGCTTATTGTATCTGACACTAAGCTTGTTAATAGCTATTAGCCAAACTATAAGTATTGCAATAAGAATAAAGAATACATGATATCGTACATTCTCTATATGTCCATTTCCAAACAGAGGCAATAATACCATGGTTAACAAAAAAGATCCTAAACTTTTCCCCAAACGAGAACCAACCCCGTCTACGGCTGCTTTTCCCCTTATTTTAGCCTCTTCATCTAAAGGAATATAAGCTCTCTCTTTAGTAGGGTCAAATAAGATATATTTAGCTGATTTAATAAATACTACATTAGCTAACCCAAACATAACTGCCAACATAATAGGAGAAGTATTAAGCATAGTAGTTACTGCATCAAGTGAATTTTGGCAATATAAGAATGTAAAAAATACTACTGTACAAACTAAAGCTACTACTGGTGTAAAGGAGGCTGCAAAACGCCAACCTTTATTCATAATAGGTGCTGAGAAGAATAGAGTAAGAATAATGGTGGCAATACCTCCATAAATACCCTGGTCTCCATACACATGCGCTGAAATACTTTGGTCTCCTGTTGTTGTTATAAGTTCTTTAATTGCTGATTTCCAAACAGATTCAAAAAGACTGATAAACATATTGTAGCTCAAAACAAGAATAGCTATAAGCGCTAGGTACCTTGATTTAGCTAAGAACTGTATAGACTCCCAAAAGGTAGTTTTTACCTTTTTCTTCTTAGGCTTCTGTTCTACCTGATATAAAGCTGGATTCTTTCTAACATCCTGTACAAAGATATTGTAGATAACTAATAAAAGAACTACAAAAACAAACACAAACCCCAATAAAGCATTAAAATTATCTTTAAAAATTTTAATCATTGTACCTGCTATCATCAATCCTATGCTAGCACCTAAAGATAAAAAACTATAAAATCGTTTGGCTTGATGTGTAGGGGTAATCTCATTCACAAAGGTCCAAAATAGTACGCTTAAAGCTAATGTACCCCAAGCTTCAGCATTAATGTATAATAGTGATAAAGGCCAGTATCTAATAGCTTCCCATAGACCTAAAAGTTTAGGCATACTTTTTTCTAGGCTATCTGCTAAACTGTCTAATTTGAGCGCTTCTAAATTGGGGATTAAGAAAAGATAGGTTATACCAAAAAGCACTAAAAAGTAAGCTATAACTATATTAAACCTAGTATCGCGGCTTACTCCTTTACTGATTTTAGAATAAATAATTGTCATCAATATGATGCTTGGCATTACACCAAATACTTTTAGATAATAGATAACTTCTGCACCTGCATTTTGTAGGATAAACATATCCTTCAAACTCCTCAATATTGAATAGTTAAAAGAAATGATGAAAAAAATTGATGTAAGTGGAATAAATTTCCTTAACTCACTAGTATAAATTGGGAATATAATACTGCGTATCTTCCCAAACTCCTTATTGTTTTCCATATTTTAATTATCGGGTTTAAACATATTATTTAGCACATGACTACTAAATAGCTCATTTTCTGCCTATTTGCTTCTTAATAATATAAATTGAGTTGAGCAAATTACCTATAATAACCTACAATTCGTATCTAGAGCTACCTTCTAAATGATATAAATATCATTGAAGGAACCCTAGTTAGCAATATTTTCAAATAAAAGCAATTTTTTTGTGTAATTATTATTGGCTTTATGCAATAATACATAAAAGCTAGCCTTTACTAAGCTAATAGTAAGCACCAGTTTATATGTATATAATTGATCAGTATAGTACTAGTATATAAACCTAGTTTTTTATAACAACCTCACATAGATACCTCTTTTACCAACATATAAGTTGACACAATTATTTGACTAGTACCTAAATACTTTAACTACATTTTATAGACTTAGTTTAATATAGATGCCTAGCTATTTTTATAATCTATAAAGCATTACAAAAACCTTAAATCACCCATATAGAAATTACAATTGCTTATTATCCATATTTTTAGTTAAGTAAGATGCCACTCCTTCACGTGTAGCTTGCATACTCTCTTGTCCTTGGCTCCAATTAACAGGACAAACTTCACCAAATTGTTCTACATGATGCCACATATCTACAATGCGTAATAATTCTGCAATGTTCCTACCAAGCGACAATTCATTAATAGACTCATGTCTAATTATACCTTGTTTATCTATAAAAAAGGTACCTCTATAAGCAACTGGTACACCGGAAAAACTAAATCCGCTTTCCTCTTCATACTCCCACTCTCCTCCTAACACTCCGTAGTTAGCAGATATGGTTTTAGCTACATCAGCCACAATTGGATAAGTAACCCCCATAATTCCCCCTTGGCTTCTTGGCGTATTGAGCCATGCTATATGAGTTTCTTCTGTATCAGTAGAACAGCCTACTATTGCTACTCCTTTTTGCTCAAATTCACTTAACGCATTCTGAAACGCTATGAGTTCTGTAGGACAGACAAATGTAAAATCTTTGGGGTAAAAGAAAAATATTACTTCTTTTTTACCTAAATATTGTGCTAAAGAGAAATCTTGGACAATTTCTGTTCCATTAATTACTGCTGGCGCCCTAAATACCGGAGCCTTTTTACCTATCATTGCCATAGTACTTTTTCTTTTAAAATTTATTGAATTTACAAATATAACTAACGTGCTAACTTAATATAGATCTATAGTATTTACTAAACAATATTAATTATAAAATAGTATAGCATGCAACAATAAGCAGCAAGCAGAGCTAGAATATGCTGTTTTAAAATAATGAACAATAAATATGGCTGTGTTTGTTAATACGACTAACTAAATTTATCTTCGAATTCCATTTCAGGTTGTGGATATACACAAGAAACTTTTTTACTTTCCTTATATATGCCTACATTATTTATGATTATTGCCACCTTATTCTGGGGTGCTAGCTTTTTATTTATCAAGTTAGCTTTGCAAGAAGTTTCGACTGCTTCTTTTATTTTTTTAAGGTTTCTTATAGCAACAATCTCTATGGCTCCTATTATGGCCTTTTCCTCTATCTCATTAAATAGGAAAGTTGTCAAGCAAGGAATCATATTAGGACTTTTGCAACTAGGTATTATATTTTTACAAACGCTCGGTTTAGAAACTATATCTGCTTCTTTATCAGGGTTTTTAACTGGGCTTTATATAGTATTTGTTTTAGTTATTCAATTTATTAGACAGAGGCGGATACCTAGTTTTGTAGATATAGCAACTTCAGTCGCTTGCTTAGGGGGGCTAGGTTTGCTTACACACAATTTTGAAGTCACCAATGGAGTAGGTGTTTTGTATACTATTGGATGCGCGCTTTGTATGGCCTTATATATTTATGCTTTGGATTCTTACTCAGTCAACAATAATGCTATCCTATCAACTTTTATACAAATGGCAAGTATAACAGCATTTTCTAGCATCTTATTCTTGTTACCAGGAAATAGCTTACAAATTCCTAGCAAACTAATTACATGGATTTCCATTATATTTTGTGGAATTTGCTGTTCTAGTATAAGTTTTTGGTTACAAAATAAGGCACAAAGGCATCTAGGTGCCTTTAAGGTATCAATCATTCTAATGTTAGAGCCTATATTTTGCACTATATTTGCTTGCTTTATATTAGGGGAGCAACTCTATGCAGAAGCTTATATAGGTATCATTATGATCCTTGCTTCTATAGCAGTTATTAATGTAAGGCTAAAAGAAGTAGAATAGGTTACATACTCAACACATTTTATAGAATATACCTTTTATATCCTTACAACCAATGGATAAAATTAAAAGCTGGTTCCCAAAACAATAAGCTTTTCCGCAAATACAAATCAGTTACCTTATAGCTATAACCTCGTAAAATCTTTTACTAAAATAATTTTATAGTTGTTCAGAGTTTATTCTTTAGTATCTATGGAATAAACCATAATTGCCCTAAAAATATTTATCGTAATTGAATAGATTTAATAGGTTTTACTTTAGCAATAATAGATATAGCAACTAACAGTACAACACTAACCAATATAAATAAGAGCAGATTAATAACTACAATCGTTTTATAATCCCATGCAATTGGGATATAATCTATATAATAATATGTAGGATCTAACTGCAGAAGCTTAAAATGATATTGTAAAAATGCTAAGCCAATACCTATTAGATTTCCCCACCACATACCTTTTAGAATTAAATATATATTGTTCCATAGCAGTATACGATATATTAAACTATCAGTGGCTCCCATAGTTTTAAGCAATCCTATCATGTTAGTACGCTCCATAATTTGTATAAGCACAATAGAAATTATATTAGAGTTGGCTACCAGCAAAATAAGTATTAAGTATATCAGTACATCTTTTTTCATCATAGCCAACCAATCAAAAATTGCTGGGTAAGCTTGTTCAATATGTCTTACATCTAAGTCATAGCCAAGCCAATCAAGGAATTTATCTTTTAATGATATATCATAATGTGACTCTTTTAAAAATATATCATACCCTCCCACCAAATTATCGGGCCAGTTATTAAGATGCTGTAATAACCTTATATCGCACAGAGCTATTTTTTCATCTAACTCTTCTAAATGGGTCGTATATAAGCCTACCACTTTTAATTTTCGATAGCGAGGAGTTTCTTGCAATATGCAAATGGTTACTTGATCTCCAATCTGAACATTAAGCTTTGCTGCTGTTGTAGTACTTAATACAATTTCATGGTTATACTTGGTTTGCCCAGGGGCCATCAAGTTTCCAGCTACCAAATAATGAGTAAATGGTGAGGGGCCAGCTTGAACTTCTACACCTTTTAATACAATACCCTCCAAAGCTTCTTTAGTTTGTACAAGCACTGTCTTATGAATAAAAGCCTGAATAGATTTTATATGGTCCGAAAAAGCTTCTTGGATACCTTGTATCTTATTAGCACTTATGGGCGGCTCTTCCATAGACTTGCTTAAAGAATATTTAAAAATCTGATACTGACCTTGAAAGCTAGTAAGCTTCTTCTCCACATTTTTTTGAAACCCATTGATAACTAGAAAGGCTACAAGTAATATGGCAAGTCCTAATGCGACACTTAACGTTCCTATTCTTTGAGCAAGTGTAGTAAAAGCTTTTTCATTAGCTTTTCTTATTCTTCTAGCAATAAAAAATACAGTATACAAATTGATATATATTTAATGATTTGTATTGCAAGATATCCGAAATTAAACATTTAACTTTATAAGCTTTAAAACTTTTTAATAATACAGCTATAAGTATTTGTATAACTCCATGAAATATATTAGATATAAAGCGATAAACACGATAATATTGAAGCTATAAAAGCTAAAAGAAGAGTATTGCAAGTATAAAATTGCTAATATTAAGACGTGTAAATAATATTTCTATTGAGTTATAAATTAATAAATTAGTCTATTATTAACATAAAACAGGTTATAGTAAAAAAGAGCTTTTATAAAGATCCTTTTTTTGTAACTTGGCAAAAATTTTTATATGAACGTAGAAATCATTAATCGATCCCATCATCCGTTACCTTCTTATGCTACAGAAGGTGCTAGCGGATTAGACATAAGAGCTTATATTCAAGAAAATATTACCCTACTTCCCTTACAACGGATGCTAGTAAATACTGGTTTATATGTAGCTTTACCTGATGGTTTAGAAGCACAGATACGCCCCAGAAGTGGCTTGGCTCTAAAACAGGGCATTACTGTTCTTAATACTCCAGGAACCATTGATTCCGATTATAGAGGAGAAATTAAGGTATTACTCATCAACCTTTCCGACCAACCTTTTACTATTCAAGATGGAGAACGCATAGCCCAGTTAGTCATATCACCCTATATAAAAATAAGCTGGTCACCAGTACCTAGCTTATCGATAACAGACAGAGGTGCAGGAGGATATGGTAGCACAGGTATTCAATAAAAGATAAAATATATAAGATTAACATGCTTAATCTCATCATACCTATGGCTGGAAAAGGCAAGCGTCTACTCCCCCATACGCTTACTACCACTAAGCCACTTATTCCTATAGCTGGTAAATCAATTGTTAAACGCCTTTTAGAAGAGATAAATTCGTTATATCAAGGCCCTATCAAGCATATTGGTTTTATAGTAAACGATTTAGCACCCAGCATCAAGTCTCAACTAGAAAATATGGTTACCGAGCTAGGTGCACAAGCTCATTTTTATGAGCAATCAGAGACACTTGGCACAGCCCATGCTATTGCATGTGCAGCACCTTTGCTACAAGGACCAGTAATTATTGCATTTTCTGATACCTTATTTAAAGGCAGCCTTTCATTAGATATAGGTAAAGAAGGAGTTATCTGGGTTAACAAAGTAAAAAATCCTTCCTCTTTTGGTGTAGTTCAAGTTGGTCCTGATAATTTAATAACGGACTTTGTAGAAAAGCCTACCGAATTTGTTTCTGACCTAGCTATCATTGGCATCTATTACTTTAAAAAAGGCGAAATGCTTTTACAAGCTATCCGACATATCATAGATCAGCAGATTTGTAAGGGGGGAGAATATCAACTTACCAGTGCTTTAACCTATATGCAGCAACAAGGGTACCAATTTAGCACACAAACCATTGACGAATGGCTAGACTGTGGTAATAAAGAAGCTTGTTTACATACCAATCAACGCTTTCTACATTTTTTACAAGATACAAAAGGCATGGTAGCCAATTCAGCACAAATTAATAACAGTACTATTATACCTCCTGTGTACATAGGAGAAAAGGTAACAATTGAGCATACGGTATTAGGCCCTTATGTTTCTGTAGGCCATAATACACACATTAAGGGGTCACGTATCGCAAATAGTATTATACAAGAGCATACTAAGATTGATAAAGCTATACTTACCAATTCTATGATAGGCAACTATGTGCATATAGAAGGCAAATGCACGGAGATTGATGCAGGAGACTATAATACCATTATTTTTTAGGCATTGTTAATTTTAGATAGGTACAGGGCTAAAATTAGTCTATATTAACCAACTTGAAAGTGGCAGTTTTTTATAACAAAACTATCCTAGTTTAACACAATGCCATTTTTTAAATTCCTTAATTATATTTTTAATCTTTAAAGTAGATTTAAAAAGTAATAGATAATAAAGATCAGCTTACTTTTACATATCAGCCATCAATATTATTAGGAACCTATTATTTTAGCATATTTAGTAAATTTTGAAAGGTTCCAGCAAGAAGTTCGTAAATGATAAAATCTACATGCTTTTAATATGCAAAACGGGCAACCGCCGCTAGTTTGCTTTATATAAGCTAAAGATACACACAGGCTGCAAACAGCAAAAAAGAAATTACCTAAGAATAATGCAAACTCAGCGTCATATAAATTTTTACTTAGATACGATAATTCTATTTATAATATTGGGGATGATGCAAGGTTGCCAAATAACCACTAGAATTCGAGCGTCCACAAACAAAGCTTCTCAACCATCCATCGTATCGGCTAAGTATATATCCATTACTGCAAAAGCAACCTACCGAATAAAATCAAATGACTATCAATGTAATACAAAAATACGTATAGAGAGAGACAACCTTATTTGGTTTTCTATAACTCATGGTTGGGGAATCGAACTTGTTCGCGGAAGGCTTACACCTACTGGAGTTGAACTAATCAACCACGTAGATAAATCTTATCAAATATATGATTATGCCAGCTTACAAGCACACTGGCATATACCATGTAGCTATAGTTTAATACAAGCTACTTTGCTTGGCGAATTACAAAACTTAGCAAAAGAATCAACAATTTCATACCGAAGTAACCAAATCATTCTACAACAACAGCAAAAGATTTGGGAGTGCTTGGCAACCTTACATGAACACACCAAACAACTAGCAAGTTTAAGTGTCCTAGATAGCTCGTTACAGCATAAATGGCATGTCTTGTATGAATACAAAAAAGGTTGTCCACAGGACTTTTTATTTTGTAATCTAAAAGCTTACTTTACAGATTTTAGACTGTTTTTACAATACAAAAATATAAGTTTTTCAGGGCAGCCTTTATCGTTCCCTTTTAATATTCCTCGGCAGTATGATAAGCTGTAAAAGATATTTTAACTGGCATATAGTTGTATTGACACTTGTGTGCATACCTCTTACTTATGCTGCTGCTGCTGTTAGCAAAGCAAAATTTGAGCAAGAGAGAAAAGCATTAGTAGAAAGAATAAAAACAATCAACCGGATTTTAGCACAAACTGAGTCTAAAAGAAAAACTAATACAGGACAATTAACAGCTCTTAACAAAAAGATAGAAACTAATAATTTAATTATTAACTCCCTAACACAAGAAGTAAAATCTATTAACCAACAGCTGAATCGCCATCTACAAAAAATAAAGACACTACAGAATGAATTAGTGCAGCTTAAGGATGAATATGCTAATATTCTTCTTCTAGGTGCCAAATCGATGCATGATATCAATATTTTAGTTTTTATTTTTTCAGCTAATTCCTTTCACACATTATTACAACGACTACGTGTGTCCAAACAATATGCTAAAATTAGAAGGACACACTTTCAAGATATTAAAAAGGTAGATCTACAGTTACGCTCCCAACGTATAGAACTAGAAAAACAAATTCGTAGAAAGAAACTATTGTTACAAACTAGACAAAGAGAACACCAAGAATTACAAGCATTAAAGCAACAACAAAGCAAAATTATTATAGGATTAGAACAGCAGCATGGCAAGTTAGTTAAAGAATTAAACCAACAAAATGCAGCTATTAAACATCTAGATAAACTTATTTCTGATATTGTAAAGAAAGAACTGCTTGCAAAAAAAACACCAACTGCTGAGCAATCGACAAGCTCTTCATCTAATATTTCTACTTATAAACAAGCATTATCTGCTTCTGCTAAAGCATTAGCTGCACAATTTACTCAGAATCGTGGCAAATTACCTTGGCCTGTTAAAACCGGATTTATTAGCAATAAATTTGGTATACGTATGCATCCTGTATTACCTAATGTACAAGTGGAAAATTTAGGCATAGATATACAAACACAAGAGAAAGCCACTGTACATGCTATATTTACTGGTGTTGTAAAAACCATTTCTTTTGTACCAGGAATGAACCAAGTAGTCATTATACAGCATGGCGATTATCATACAGTTTATGCTAAACTAGCTTCTGTCAACGTAAAAGTAGGCCAGCAAGTTCAAACACAAGAGCCAATCGGCATTATTTATACAGATAAAAACGGTGTTAGTGAGCTACAATTACAAATTTGGAAAGGAATTCAGAAGCTTAACCCTGCTGTTTGGATAACCAAGCAACCTACAGAGTAAGTCTTTGTTAAGGGTTGAGAATCTATATTATTCTACTTGGCTAAGGTAATTCTCCTGTATTTTTACTGCTGCTCTTGTATCAACCTTTGTTTTTTATACATAAATTCCTTACACAAGACTACTTCGAACAATTCTGGTAAGGGGAACATACGTTGAACCACGAAGATAAGCTTCAAGCTTGCCAAATTGTTTAATATTTCCTATATACCACCAATGCTGTTATAGCAACTTATATAATATGTAAATAGATATAGTTATTTAACAAGCGTACAACAAGTAGCATTCAACCAATATTATAATATATTAATAAAAGATTATATAAACATTCACTTTGCTATTTCAACACTAAGTTTTGCCTTTTTATTAGAAGGTTTTGTAACATATCTTCACTACTCTACTACTTTTTTACAATTTTTTTGAACTTCTCCATACCATCACTAAATGTCCTTTTCATAGAACTTAATGAATTTGCCAGCTTGCTTCCTTCTAGGAACTTTTTTCTTCTTGTTGGAATGTCACCTGCAGATTGGCTCATTCTAAGTTCACCATTTACCTCATCGCCTTTGGATGCTTTCTTTTCATCATTAGTTTTATTATCAGACTTATTATGTGTTTCGGATTTTTGTTGGCCATCTGCAATATTCTTATCTTCCTCTGTAAGTTCTTCTGAAGCTTTATCTGTATAGCTATTTCTCTGTTGTTGTAAAATGGGTTTATCAAATGTTGTTGTACGATCAACAATGCTTTTTGTATTGGATATTGGTTTATTGCTAGGCTCTTGCGGCATACTACCACCAGTACAGCCACTTAGAGCAAATAACATACATACTATTATAGGTAGTTGGTTACACATTTTTAATAAAGTTTTTGTTGGTATTATATATTTGAATTTACTTTCTAATTACACTGTTATACTTGACATGAAGAGCAATTCAGAAATATAAAACTTTTAAGTATTCTCTTCTAGGCCCTTTATAATTCTAAAAGTAGCTTATTTAAAAATAGATGAACATTTCTGTAACCAAGCCTACCATTAATCATTAAATTTCTATAGTAAAACAGTGTAGATAAAGGATTATTTTATCAAGCCGATCCTTATTATATTTTACAATTTTTTTAGCTAGAATCAAAGTAATAACGTTAATTTATTTTACAGGTTTAGGCAAGTTTTGTATACATAAATATATATTATTTAACATATTTTAAGAAAACCATTAATTGTATTATACCTCAACATTAGGTGTTTTAAACAATAAATAATAAGGATGAACAAAGCTTATATTAGCTTCAGCATTATGATATAAATTGAAATCTTATAAGGACTATAAAATGAGCATAAATGTAAACATACTAATACTAGCTTGAAAATTTAGATTACCTAACCAGAAAAGTTATTTCTGGTTTAACCATGACTTAATTGCTTATTTTTTTACTAGAATTTACACTTACTTAAAGTAAGTTGGTAGATTACCTTTCATATAAGACAACTAGTATTAATTACTCAAGTTAGATAACTACAGAGCTAATTTTCTGCTTTAACTATAGGCTTTTTACTAAAAACTTGCCTGCGCATAAGATAAGTTGACAATTTTTGTACACAAAGTAATCTTTCCTTAGCTAGCTAGATTGCTCATTAAATTATGAGGTAGAAGAGTGCAAATTATCCAAGCTTAGGTGTGAAGCGATCCAAAAACTTAGGATAGCTTGTATTGTCACTTCATTTCACCTGAATTGACACGCACTTTATAGTGTAGCAAAGATAAAATAGAAAGACTGCCGTCAGTTATTGCTAGGCGGCACCTAAGAAATCCAGATTATTATGATCAAATATAAATTAAATAACAAATATTAAAATATAGATGATAGCTTAGTCAACAAACCTATTATATTTCTAGCAACTTGTGATAATTATAAACTTTCTTGTTAAGTTTCACAAGGGCTTTAATAGTAGCTTAAATAAATTAACATGACCATTTAAGTACCGAAAGAAAGTGCTACTGATTCTTCTGTGACAGACAGGTTGCCTATGGCTCCATGTATAAAGGCTATATTAGGCGCCTTATGCCCAATAGGGAAATTAAAAGCCACAGGAAATTGATATTCTGCCACATGCTCTTTGATAATAGCCTGCACAGACTTACCAAAGGGCATATGCTTTTTATCTTGCATGCCTACCATACTTCCTACTACAAGTCCAGCCAAATGCGCTAATTTACCTATCCTTTTCAACTGCACTAACATACGGTCTATTGCATAGAGCTGCTCGCCCACATCTTCTAATACTAATATTTTACCTTTTGTATCTAAGTCTATTTCAGTACCTATATTAGCACAGATCATCATTAGATTACCGCCTACCACTGGTGCTGAAACAGTTCCTACCCTATTATGGATATTAGGTTTAGCAGTAAGCTTTGTAGTACCCTTGAATAAAGCTAACTTTAAACTATTTATTGAACTTTGATAAAGGCTATCTGGAAAATGCCTAGGCATCTCACCATGAATAGATGCTACTCCTAATTGGTAAAGCTTTAAATGCATAGTGGTAAGATCACTAAATCCTATCAGCCACTTAGGATACTGTAAAAATTGAGTAAATTCTAATTTATCTATAATGCGCGTTGTACCATGTCCTCCCCTGTAAGCAAATATAGCTTTGATGGTAGGATCATCTAACATAGCTTGTAGATCATTTAACCGCAAGTTATCATTTCCTGCAAACTGACCACATTTAGGTCCTATACTTTTACCAATTACAACTTCTAAGCCCCAGCTTTGTAAGATTTTTTTTGTTTGCTTTAAAGTCATATCTTTATCTATGGCCCACCAAGCGGGAGCTACTATAGCCACTTTATCTTGCTGCTTTAATAATGGAGGGAAAACCAAAGGCATGTTCTGTTGTAGTAACTTGTCTTGCCCATACGCAATATTAAAGAATTGAGAAAGGATAAAACAGAATAATCCTATTAGTATATAAGATTTTAAAGAAAAAATGTAAGCTCGCATAAATTGCTTAAAAAAATTAGCAGGCTTAATTTTAACAACTTTTCATTTATTAACCAAAATAAATTAGTTTTAACCTATATAATTGGCATAAGTATTTCCAATTTGAAAAAAAAGTATAACTTTGTAATGCCATACAACATATGGTATATACTAATGCAGTGTAATTGTCCGATAGTGTAACGGCAACACGTCTGGTTTTGGTCCAGAAGACTCTAGGTTCGAATCCTAGTCGGACAACAATCTTCTATAATTTCCCTAAATTTAGCCAATATAAATTAGATAGGCATATGCAAATCAAAAATTTCTTATTTAGTATCATAGTAGCAGCCCTAGTATTTACAAACAATCATGCACAAACGGCTCAAGTACAATTAACGGCTTTTGCAGCAGATAAGCGTAACAATAAGAAGACTTCAAAAGCAACTCAACAAACTACTCAAAAGCAAAATGTAGATAATCAAGAACTTTCATCGACTCAAGAGCAAGAAGAAGATAACGATAAAGAATTTAAGCAGAAGATGAAAGAGCAAAGAAAGCTTGAGATAGAAACTGCTCTTATAAGAACCAGGCTAGAACGTGAATTAGCTGAACTACGTGCAGAAATTGAAAGAATTAGAGTACAAAGAGAAGCAGAATCATTAAAATGGGAATTAGTACAGGAAAAAAATACGAAAGAGTACGAGAAGCAAATACTTGAGCTCAATCGACAGCGCGATAAAATCATGGCTGAGGTAAGTCTCTCACAGGCTAAGTTGACCCAGGCTATGGATAAATTTAATGCTACCTATGTAGAAATACAAAATCAAGTATTATTACTGAGGACAAACACAGACCAAGTACGCACGGAAATTGAAGAAAAAAAGGCAAAAAAGGAAAGATCAGAATATGCAGATGGTAATCCTGAATATTTACAAGATCCATTACTTCCAGATGGCACTTTAGTTATTTCAGACCGTTCTGTATCATTAAATGGTGTGGTTACTTCCTGGAAGGCTAATTATATTACAGATCGCATTAAATATTTTAATAATAAAGACAAAACTAAACCCATTTTTATTGTTATTGAAAACTCTCCAGGCGGTAGTGCACTAGCTGGTCTTCATATTGTCCAAGCTATGCAAAATAGCCAAGCACCAGTATATGTGGTTGTTAAAACTTTTGCCGCATCCATGGCTGCACTGATTACTACGTTAGCTAAAAAATCTTATGCTTACCCCAATGCTGTTCTCTTACACCACCAACCTCAGTCATTTACTGTTGGTAGTTTAAGAGAATTAAAAGAAGAAATAGAATTTACGCAAGAACTATGGAAACGCTTAGGCGGACAAGTTGCAAAAAAGATGGGTATCTCGCTCGATAAACTAGACAAACAGCTATATGAAAAGGCAAGTAGAGGAGACTGGACGGAATTTGCAGATAATGCTAAAAAAATTAAATGGGTAGACCATATAATAACTAATATTAATGATACTGCTATACAGGAAATGCCTAACTCTACTAACTATACATGGCATAAATACATGAACGACTATTTCGATATAGCAGAAACATCAACAGACAATAGTAATAACATATATTTACCAGTATTAGGACCTAAAGATTTCTACTATCTATATAACCCAGATAATACATACCAATTACGTTCAAATAAATAAATTAGCTATACTATTCATAATAAGAAGTAAATAGAATTACAGATTAAGCCCTAGCTCACTATAGGTAGATAACAGCAACCTATAGTAAGTTGTGGCTTAAAACTTTTTTGGAAGTATGCTCATGGCCCATCTAAGTTAAGAGCTTAAAAATAAATCCTATATACTCAAAATAGTTAGGCACCAACTATAAATTGATTATACACCTACTTGAGATGTTATTTTATCAATTGATTATTAACTAAAACAGGCGCTTCTAACTGCAGTTAAGAGATGAATAATTACAAGATTATTATCAGAAAAAACTATAACTGCTAAACTCTTTAACTATGGAAATGTGTAGGTTTATAAGAAAAGAAAGGTTATCTACTTTACTTGTTGCTTGTTAAATATAGCATTAATTCAGTAGACTTCTTCTGAAATCTCATAAGATCTAACTATATATGTATTTAAATGTGGGCAAGTGATAGGTTTCAAAAGAAGCTTAATAACTATTTTGTAGCATTAGGGTTTCTTCTATATGTCTGAGAAGTATGGCAACAAAACTTATACAATAAAGGATTATTTTATTAAGTACCTAAAGTAAGCATACAATAATTTAATATACTATTATTAAGAATTGTAGGTAAATAATAATATGAGCTGAGCTTCCTATAATACTTCTACGCCTGCTTTTTATATATAAGTTTACTTACTATATTTTTGTAATGTACTACCTAAAATTATATATAGTAACATACTTAATGCAATACCTTCGATATGCCAAACGCCAATTAAAAATGCAGCCGTTAATATAAATATATATTTGATACGGTTAGCCCTCCAACTGTAACCTGAAAATTTAAAAGCCATAAAAGGAATATTAGATACTAATAGCAAAGATCCTAATATAGATAGCGTTGCAAGTGTATAAGTGTGAGCAAGTATATGACTGATAGCTGGATAATTATTACGAGCAATAACATTAGGCAGAGTGCTAATAAAAATACCATAAGCAGTGGTAGACAAGCCCAAGAAAACATCCTTTTGAGCTGTATCTATATTAAACTTAGCTAAGCGTAATGCTGCACATAAAGTTATAAGTATTGCTATATAAGGAAAAAATGGAGGAGAACTTTGTAACTCTAATAGTGAAAACATAATAACAGTGGGTAGAAATCCAAAAGTAATCAGATCTGCTAAGGAGTCTAGCTGCTTGCCTAATGGGGAGTGAGCTCTTAAAGCTCTGGCTACAAATCCATCTAAAAAATCAAAGCAAGCGCCTATCCTAATAAGAAGTGCCGCATCAATAAGATTACCTTTCAATGCTAAAATAGCCCCTATGCTACCACTAGCTAAATTGAGCAAAGTTAAAAAATTGGGTAAATGTTTTTTCATGTTGATATTAAACAATTAAAATGTATTAGAAACTAAAGCTAGGAAATAGCAAAATTACATGAATATAAAAAATATTATAGAATTGTTAATGTAATACAGGAGTATTGCACTCTTGGATGGCATTACAAAATAGCTTTAAAGATATTCTTCTGAATTCTAAAGGAAGACATTTAGATACTTATAAATTGCCTGAAAGTGCATTTATAGATAAAAATTTAGTCAGCAGAGCTGATATTTTTTACTAATCGATTGACTAACCTAAATTATCCCACTATTTTTGACTAGTTAAACTATATTATACATCATGAAAAATAAAGGGCTTATTATATTTTTAACCGCCATAGTCTCATTACTTTGTTTATACTATTTATCTTTCTCTGTAATTGATGCCAATGTACAAAGAAAAGCTACTCAATATGCCACTAGTCAGAATGGCAATCTTGACTTTTTAAAAAAGCAAGCATATTTAGACGATGTATGGAAAAAGCCTGTATTCAATTTGTTCGGATTAACATATACATATGAAGAAGTAAAAGAAAACGCACTTAACCTAGGCTTAGATCTACAAGGTGGTATGCATGTAACTTTAGAAGTGTCACCAGTAGAATTAATCCAAGGGCTATCGGGTAACTCTAAAGATGAAAAATTCTTAGCTGCCATTAAGATGGCTGAACAGAAACAGCACACTAAAGCTTCCCTTCCCTTTACAAAACTCTTTTATCAAGCTTATAAAGAAATTCATCCAGAAGGAAAATTGAGCGATATATTCGCCACTGCTGCTAATAGAAATCGCATAACTCGTCATGCAAGTGATCAAGAAATTTTAAAATATTTAGATACAGAAATTGAGCATGCTATAGATAGAGCTTTCGAAATTATCAGGTCTCGTATAGATCGCTTTGGGACCTCACAACCTAATATCCAGCGCTTACAAGGTACAGGTAAAATACAGATAGAATTACCTGGTGTTAATAATCCTGAACGTGTTCGAAAACTATTACAAGGAGTTGCACAATTAAGATTTTGGAAAGTATATGAACTATCTCAGATTGATAAAATTCTCCAGGCAGTTAATAACCTATTAGTAGCAGAAGAAAAGGAAAAGCGAAAGACTAAAGTAGATTCAACAAAGCCGTCTGATAATGCTAGTAACAGCGCTGCTAAGGAACTAGCAGATCAATTAGAACAAGGGATAAGCCACCCTAAAGACCAGGACGAGAACATTGTCTCTCCTCTTTATAAATTGCTAAAACCAGGCCATGGATTAACTTATAGCGTAGAAGATGTCCATACCATTCAACAAATATTAGAACGGCCTGATGTAAAGCTACTTTTTCCTAAAGACTTATTATGGCTTTGGGATGTTAAGCCACATAAATTAGAGAATGGAACAGAAGTATTAACCGTACATCCTATCCAAATAGGCAAGAACAGTACTCCCTTACTAGAAGGAGATGTAATAACAGATGCTCGTCAAGTCTTTGATGACCACGGGAAGCCTGCAATAAGTATGCAAATGAATGGACAAGGTGCCAAACTTTGGAAAAATATTACAGCTAGTAATATAGGGAAGAGTATTGCTATTACATTAGACCATAGAGTATACTCAGCACCTATTGTAAATACAGAAATTCCCAATGGAAACTCTCAAATAACAGGAAACTTTAGTATAGAAGAAGCAAAAGATTTGGCAAACATTCTTAAAGCAGGCTCATTACCTGCTCCTGTTAAAATTACAGAAGAAGCCATTATAGGGCCCACTTTAAGTAAAACAGCTCAAGCACAAGGTATTACTTCTATGGCTTTAGGGTTAGCTGTTGTAGTTCTATTTATGCTACTTTACTATGCAAAAGGTGGTATAGTCGCTAACTTAGCACTTCTCTTCAATATTCTATTTATACTAGGTATTTTAGCACAATTTAATGCTGCACTCACACTATCTGGTATTGCAGGTATTGTGCTTACTATAGGCATGTCAATAGACGCAAACGTACTTATCTTCGAACGGATTCGAGAAGAGTTAAGGATAGGAAATAAAATGAGAGAGGCTATTAATAAAGGCTATCAAAAAGCCTATAGTTCTATTATTGACTCTAATGTTACTACATTTTTAACGGGTGCTATACTGTATGGCTTAGGCCAAGGTCCTGTTCGAGGATTTGCAACTACATTAATGATTGGTATTGTTACCTCTTTCTTTACAGCAGTATTTATTACAAGGCTTATTTTCACTTGGTGGGTGAAGTACAGTAAAGAAGACGACAATATTAGTTTCTCTGTTGCGTTTAACAAGAATGTGTTAACCAACTGTCGCATAGACTTTATAGGCAAGCGAAAACTGTTTTATATAGCATCCAGCTTATTTATTGCTATAGGCCTTCTTCTAATTGTTAAGCAAGGAGGACTTAACTTAGGTGTTGATTTTACAGGTGGCAGATCATATGTAGTTAATTTTAGCGAGCCTGTGGAAACAGCACTTTTAAAAACTAAGCTAGCAGAGCACTTAGGAGACCAAAGTACCGAGGTTAAGTCATATGGAGCCAATAACATTGTAAAAATTACTACCAGCTATTTGATACAAGAGACCTCTTCAGAAGCTGAAGAAAAAGCTAAAAATACGTTGGTAAGAAGCATACAAGAATCTACTAAATTTACTTATACAGATGATGTAACAGACGCTAAAGATCCAAGCTTCGCTATTGTTAGTATTTCTAAAGTAGGACCAAGCATAGCAGGAGACATACAAGCATCTGCTAAAAAATCAATTATTTTTTCACTGCTCATTATCTTTGGATATATAGTTATTCGATTCCGCCGATGGCAGTTTGGACTTTCAGCTGTTATAGCTTTATTGCATGACAGTCTTACTGTATTTGCAACTTTTGCTATAGCTAGAGCTTTTGGATATACTTATGAAATAGATCAAGTTTTTATAGCCGCTATACTTACTATTATTGGATACTCTATTAACGATACTGTTGTAATATTTGATCGTATTCGAGAAATGCAGCGGTTACATCCTAATGAGAATTTTATTTCAATAGCCAATAAATCCATTAACGACACTTTAAGCAGAACCTTAATTACTTCATTTACTACTTTAGTAGCTGTATTCATTCTATTTGTATGGGGCGGTGAGGTTCTTAGAGGTTTTTCTTTTGCATTATTAGTAGGAATTACTTTTGGAAGTTATTCTTCTATATGTATTGCTGCACCACTTATTTTAGACTTTAGCAAAAGAAAACTATCAAAAAGGAATTACTAGAAAGGATACCAATCCTTCTGTAGAGAGATAGAGACATGTTATTAAATAATGATAACTAATAGAAAAATGTATTATATTTGTACACTACTGTATTTTATACTTCAGTTAGCTAGACTAAATGATATATAAGTACATAATCTATAGTTTTCTCTCGAATTTCTAATTTATATACCATGCTAAAAAAAACAAGACTATTTACACAACCAACCTTATTCATTGTGTTAGTATGCTTAATAACATTGGCAGCTTGCTCGGATTGTAATACTAATGGCACTGAAATTCCGATAAAAAAACCACGACCAGGATTAACAGATGAACTTCGTGACAAAGCAGCGGCCATAGGTATAATAATAAATAGCAAAGGGAAAATTGTACGTCCTTATCCTGACGGCGCAGGTAGATCAGGACAGTATATTTTACATTATGCTATCTTTAAAGGAGCAGATATTCAACTTGTAAAATACTTACTAGAAACATTAAAAGAAAAATACACTGATAAGGAGTTTAAGAAATTACTTAATGAACCTGATTTTGAGCAATATACTCCTTTTATGCGTGCTGTAAACGGTGGAGATATAGCAATTATACAACTTTTAATAGATTATGGGGCAACTCCTACAAAAGATGAAAGAAATTATGCCATTCATCATAGTTTATCACAAGATAATGCTGATTTGCTAGCGTATATATTAAGACTAGTCACAAAAAGCGTGCACATTCAGATGGAATTTCTTACTGATATATTAGGTTCCGTAGCAGAACAAGGAAAAGCTAACATAATAGAATATATCTTAAAAATGCCAAATGTTGACATTTATACTAAGGATGACAAAGGAAATACACCTCTCCATAAGGCCATTAAAGCTAAGAATGAGAATGTTGTAAGGTTATTATTGCAAAAAGGAACTAACAACATAAATATAAAAAATAAGGAAGGAAAAACTCCTCTTGTCTTAGCAATCGAAAATGGTTCACAATCTATTGTTAGAACTTTGATAAATTTTGGGGTACAGCTCACAAATCCTGAACAGCCAGGGGGCTTTCCTTTCGAGTATAGATTAGCCAGGGAAAACTTAATAGCACAAATAAGCAGTGGCAAAGAAGATAATAATAAGAGAAGTATAGTAAATACCTTACAGCAAAAATTTGGTATAAAAGACGAAGAACTCAAAGAAATTTTAGAGAGAAAAAAAGTTAAACATTCAAGTCTAGATGATATAGATTAATTGGGGATTTATAGGCCTCTATGGAAAGACACCTACTTTTTAATAGAAGTGTAAAAACTTTTATAATTAACTTTCTAAACTTGGTGTAATGCTATTCAAATCTGGTTCTGATAGAATTTAAGAGATGGAAATCAAATCCATCATATGGCTAACAAAACTCTAAAAACTGTTCTGTACTTATGTACCTTAAGCTCAATTGTACACGATAAGGAAATAAAGCTTTATTACCAGAGAAATATAAAGAGAGAGTAAGCGATCTGTTATCAACGCTATTAGAAATAAACTCTTAGACAGAATATTTGCTAGTGTAATAGAGCAAAAAATAGACCCGCTGCGAAACACTCAATAGATAGAATTGTTAAATTCTTAAAGTAAAACTTACTATTTTATAAAATCAAAAACGGTTTTTTTACGCTTTAAATACATATCTTATTTCTCAAATTATTTTGTGCTTTTTTACCTTTTATTATAATATTTGTTTCGCAGCGGGTCTAATGTATGTGGTATATATAGACAGGTATCTTTTAATCACAAGCATAAGCAAGAATATCTCTAAAAGTTTACTCTTGTCATAGAAATTGCAGTGCGCCTAATAAAGTAATAGGAAAAAGATATAAAATATTTAAAAACTTTAGGATTTTTAAGATAGGAAATAAAACTTCTAATTGACCAGTGAGTTTAAAATTGCTGTAAAAAGCGTTCTATAATATTATGCGCTTTCTACTAGCCTTCCACCTTCAATTCTAAATAGGGCCTTGTCAGCCTGTATTTCTTTTAAAATGGAGGCACTTCTTTTGCCTCCTGCGTCTGTTATCCAAACTTGTCCAAAATACTGTTGTGCCATAAGATATACTAGCCTTTCAATACGTTGCTCATCTAACTTATCAAAAATGTCGTCTAACAAGAGTAATGGCTTACAATCTAAAGCTTGATGTATACATGCAAACTGTGCTAACCTAAGTGCAATAATAAATGACTTTTGTTGTCCTTGTGAACCAAACTTCTTAATTGGGTAATTATTTAACGTAAAGACATAATCATCTCTATGAATACCTAAAATAGTGCGCTGCGCCAATAAGTCTTCTTTAATATTATCAAAAAAGCGTTGCTCAAAACCAGGATCATCTACATCCGATTCGTAACTCATTTCTATTACCTCTGGAGCATTTACAAAATGCTCGTAATGTTGTTGCAAGAGTGGATAGAAAATATCTACAAAAGCCTTTCTTGCAGCATACAATTGCTTGCATAAAGGTAGCAGTTGTGTGTCATAAGAGTTGATTAACGCACGATCCACATTAAATTTCCCAGCGTTCATCTTTAAGAAGCTATTTCTGTGCTTTAGTATTTGCTGATATTGTATAAGTGTATATAGGTAATTTGGATCTATCTGACATAAAATAGAATCAAAAAATTTTCTTCTTACCTCACTGGTACTACGTATCAATTCAGTATCATAAGGGGTAGTTAAGACAATAGGGAATTGGCCAATGTGTTCCCGCATCGTCTTATAAGCTTTGCCATTTACTTGTAAAGTTTTGCCTTGGTCTCGATCAACAATACATTTTACATCATACGACTTATCATTCTTAAAAAAATGGCCTTGTATAGACATCTGAGTTCCACCATGTAGAATATTTTGTAAGTCAATAGAATTGAAAGCACTTTTGGTAAGGGATAAATAGTGTATGGCATCTAGTAAGTTAGTTTTACCAGCCCCATTAGCTCCTACTATGCAGTTTAACTGGGTGGCAAAACTTAACTCAACAGAATCATAATTTTTAAAATGGTAACACCTGAGTTTTCGAAGTAACATACATGCTATATTACATGTTTTTTCTTTAATTTTGAATCTTGATGCATAAACCTTTAAAAGAATTGATATGATTAACATGGCAGCAGCCACCAAAACTAAGCAAGCAAGTGGATTGCAAGAACAATCTTCCTTAGCTTATTCCAAAGAAATCTATCTTTTTTGGTATGAGCGTATGCTATTGATGCGAAAATTTGAGGAAAAATCAGGACAATTATACGGACAGCAAAAAATTAAAGGCTTTTGCCACTTATACAATGGACAAGAAGCTTGTATTGCTGGAGCGGTAACTGCACTTCAACCAGGCGATAAATATATTACAGCCTATAGAGATCATGCGCACCCTATCGCCTTAGGTACTGATGTTAAATACATTATGGCTGAAATGTATGGTAAGGTTACTGGTATATCTAAGGGAAAGGGAGGGTCTATGCATATTTTTGATAAAGAAAAAAACTTTTTTGGTGGACATGGTATTGTAGGAGGACAAATTCCTTTGGGTGTAGGTATTGCTTTTGCTGAAAAATATAAAGGAACTAATAACTTATGCATTACCTTTATGGGCGATGGAGCTGTGCGGCAAGGGGCTTTTCATGAAGCACTTAACTTAGCCATGCTATATGAACTGCCTGTTATTTTTGTTATAGAAAATAATGGCTATGCTATGGGTACTTCTGTACAACGAAGCTCCAATGTTACTGAACTTTATAAATTGGGTAGTGCTTATGATATGTACTCAGAAGCTGTACAAGCAATGGAAGTAGAAAAAGTGCATGAAGCAGTTTCTCAGGCAGCAGAAAGAGCTAGAAAAGGTATACCTAGCTTATTAGAATTTAAAACTTATCGTTACAAAGGGCACTCTATATCTGACCCTGCTACTTACCGGGACAAAGAAGAGTTAGAAACACACAGGCAAAGAGATTCTATAGAAGCAGTTCGAAATACTATCTTAGTTAACCAAATAGCCAGCGAAGAAGAAATTTTAGCTATTGATGAAAAGATCAATCAAGAAATAATTGCAGCTGTTAAATTTGCAGAAGAGTCTAATTTCCCTAACCCTGAAGAAGCTTATCAGGATGTATATGTACAACAAGATTATCCATTTTTGAATAATTAAATAAACAAATTCCTTAGCCATCACTTCTTGGCTATTTTTATACACGCATTAAAAGTTAGCAAATATAAATTAAACCGAGCATGACATCTGTTATATCACATATAGAACACAATAAAAAGAGATTAGTTTTTCTTATAAGTATGCTAAGCATATTAGGAGCCAGCATATTGATATGGAATTACCAGAAAGGAAAAAAGGAGGCTGCTGCACAAAATGAGATGTTCCAGGCAGTTTATGAATTTGAAGCAGGCGAATATGCTAAAGCATTACAAGGAGATGATACTCATGCAGGATTTTTAGATATTATACAAGCTTATGGCATCACCAAGGCCGCTAATTTAGCTCATTTTTATTCAGGTGTATGCTATATGCATCAAGCCAAATATGAAACGGCTATTCAGCATTTAAAAAACTTTAAATCAAAAGATTTTCTATTACAGGCGCGTGCTTGGTCACTAATCGGTGATGCCTTGGTAGAACAGCAATCTTATCCGCAAGCAATACAATACTATAATAAGGCTGCAGAATACAAGCCTAATGAGGTTTTCTCCCCCATTTATTTAGTAAAGGCAGCTATAGCATATGAAGCACAAAAAGACTATAGCAATGCTTTAAAATGTTATCAAAAGATTGCAAAAGAGTATACGAAATCTTCTCTGTATACAGAAGCTAAGAAGCATATAGATAGACTGGAGGCTTTAATATAAAATATTCATGCAGCCGATAGTCTATTACGACTACAGTGTCTTGTGAAAATTGGTTCATGTTTGTTAAACATTAGCCACTTTATAGCTTATAGAAATTCTATACGCTCACTAATATACTTAGCTAGGAATAATTTTATAAAGTTTAAACTACAAAGAATAAATTTATTTTTTTATAGGATACGAATATTAAATGCAGTATACAAGACTATTTATATAGGGTTACACGAGGAACCTAATAAGCGTATAAAATAAGCTCTCTCCTACTAACCTCAACTATGTTTTGTTACTGCTAATGCTAGAAGTGTGAATTATAAATAAACCTAAAAGTATGTCTATAACAACTATAATAAAAGCTAGGGGGTTATTAACTGTTGGGACTCAAGTATTACTATGTAAAGAGCCCAACAAAAATTTTTTCTTTTTGCCTGGTGGTTGTTTAGAGCAAAACGAAAATTTACCTTCTTGTTTGGTTAGGGAATTCAAGGAAGAACTGGGTATTGAGATTTTTATAGGGCCATTTTTAGGCTGTATAGAATGTCACTATAAAGTTTCCCAAACAGTATTTCAAGAATTAAATAGGGTTTTTAAAATAGCAACTAGCCATATATTCCTTACTGAAAAACTTATCTCACTCGAAAAACATATTGAATTTCATCTTATAGATATAGATAAACTTAATTATCCTAGTTTTAAAATATTACCAGCTCGTATTGCTAATATTCTATTTTCTTCTCCTATTATACCTACCTATCAATTTGAGAATCAAATTATAAACTAAAATTTTATCTTACTAAGGTTAAGCTAGAAAAGATAGAGATGAAATGTTGACCTTACAACAAATAGTTTATTATACTACTTCAAAGAATAATTATAATCAAACAGTTTTAAATTTAGCACAAGTATATAATGGAAAAGCTAAAGATGAAATGACTAAGTTACTGGAGGAACATCTAGCAAAATAAGTATTCCGAGAAGCTGTTATCTTTTAGAAGGACATGCCGAATTGCTGTATAGCTATTTAAATATATTCTATTGGAAGCTATCTATTATTTTGAAAAAAGTAAAACCTCCCAAGCATATACATCATTAGAGATCTTTTAAAACCTGTGGATTATGTATATATATATAATTAAGGTAAAAGTTTACAATTGATAAGAAATAGTGATATAAAAACCTTGTGATTAGAGTTGTGATTAGAGAAACCCCGTGGGTTAATAGGGATAAAAGCCGGGAGGTTTAATAACCTGTTAAAGGTGATAAAAAAAGCTATTAAGATAAAGAAAGCCAAAGAAGGCCGATACTAGCTTGTGGAAGTTCTATATTAATATAGGCGGTTGCTTACAGAGTAACATATCTTTGCTATAATCGCACCATAATTATATATCATTCAAAAACGCAACTATTTAAGATATGCTCTAGCCTATTTACTACTCTAAACTTCTTGTTGCAGTAATAAGAACTTCTTGTTTTTCAGCCCAGCGGCTTTTAAAAGGTAGTGGCTGGTCATATTTTACTGTTACACTTCCCTTACCGAATACTTTTTCTAAGATATAAACATGATTTTTTGGAATAAGTATATCTTTTAACAACTTTTCTTCAAAATGTTCCAAATTCACTGTTCTTTTGATATTGTTTTTCAGTTTATTGTCATCTTTTAAAACTTCATCAGTATAATGTACCCTTAGACCTAACTCTCTATGCTTAGTATCACGCAAATTTTCATCCTTAATTGACCGAATTTGCTTATATTTATTAAATAAATCTTGAATTTCATTTTTGTAGGCACCTTTTTGAATGGGGAACATAAAGGGGACCATCTCACTCTTTGCTAACCTGCCACGTAAGGTATCCCCTGCTATGTGCCCCCTGTTTTCAATATTTTGTAGTATTTCTTCTTGTGTTACCATATTATTAGAAAAACTCAGGCTTATAGTTAGAAAAGGCCCAAAAATAAATTTTCCGCCGGGTTTTAAAAGTTTTCTAAATTTTTCTATATGAGCGATATACCAATCAGTAAACTTAAAACAAGAATCATCTAAAATAATTTTGTCAAAAGCTTGATCTAAGCCGTTTGCTAGCTGCCCAAGGTCTTTAAGATTATTAAAATTAACAGAAAGAATTCTCTTATCGGTAAGGTCTTTGTGATCTTCGTTAAGAAAGATATAGCATGAGTTAAAGCGTTCATTTATATCTGACTCTTCATTACTAACACCTAAGACCAAGTATGATTGTGAAAGTGTGCTTATGTAACTTTTTACATTTCTTATTTGTTTTTCAAGTAGTGTTAACTCAGGCTCTTCTTGCTTAGGGTGAGTAAAGTTTATAGTAGAAGGACTATCCGTCGAACATGAGCAGCTAAAGCTCGTTAGTAGTACAAGCATATTTATTATATATATAAACTTCTTATTGACTATAGTACAAGGCTTCTTCATACATTTTTCTAATTTCAAGCATATAATTTTTACTGAATGTGGGTGTAAAAGCTATTCTTACTAGCTGCTGATTTTTAATTCCTAATATAATTTACTACTAATATAACTTCCTTATAATTTTTTAATACTTAAAATTACTATACAGTTACCATTTACCACAACAAGTAATTCCATTCCGTTTAGCTATTGACTTCTGGCTTATTTAGCATTACCCTGCCTAAAAAAAGCAAAACCACCTTCTGATTTGAGAAATACAATATTAGAATAGTCTTCTAACTTAACGCTATCATTTATTTTTACCACGAAATAAACTGGTTTATCAAGCTTTCCTGTCAATAGCCAAGTGAGCTGTTTAGCAGTAATGGCATTTTCTTTAGGTTGTTGAAAATAAAATAATGGCGCATAGCTTTTAAAACCAACTGTAGTAACATATACAGGTTTTCCCACCAAGCTTTTGTAAAATGCAATAGCCGGTCTTTGCGTATGCATTTCAATCTTAGGAACAATTAAAATAGTTCCTAGCATCAAACAAACTGTTGTTGCCATACTGCACAATCCAGCGAACTGTAAAAGAGCATATTTCTTTAAGAAATAATAACCCACTGCCGTCAATAGCAAATAACTGATGCCCACGCAACAATCTAATAAATGCCAAGGTACAGGCAGACTCAAGCAAGCTAACGTAAATTCATCCTTAATAAAACCATATAAGTATTCTTTATACACGGCCATAATCGGTAAAGCAATCAGCAAAGCCGCTATTAAAACACTTAGTGTTATGAATATATTACGTATAGTGCGTGAAAGGGTAAGTTTTTTCTGTTCTAAGCTATACAGATAGTATGCAGCAAAAAAACTAATAGGGAAATAAGCCATGGAAGAATAATGTACAATCTTAGTGCTAGCTATACTAAACAATAGCATAACAACCCAAAAGAGTATTTGCATCAAAGAAAACAGGCTAGCGTTGTTTCGGTTGGTTTTAAAAAGTTTACCTAATGCAAGAACAGATGCAGGAAAGCATCCTAAAAATACAACTACAAAGTGATAATAAAAGGGCTGTCTGTGGCCTGCTGCAGGTTGATTGAACAGCTCTATCTGGTATTGGATAAAAGATTTAATAAATACTGTTCCACTCTGATAAATTTCATAGCTTAACCAAAGGGAAGGAATAAATAAACTTATCAAGATAAAAAGGATTAACATTTGCCAGCGTACGCTAGATTTGTAAGTACCTCTTACCCAGTAAGCCATCACAGTTAATGCTGGTAACAGTAACCCAACAGGTCCTTTAGTAAGCATAGCTAAGCCTATAGCACTTCCTCCTAATAAAGACCATAAGACAGCATGACCATCAGTTGAGTCCATTAACTTTGCTAAACAAAAGATACCCACAAGAATAAAGTAGTTAAATACAGGATCGATAATGCCTGTTTTGAAATAAAAATGAGGTAGTAATGCAGTCAAATGCATTAAAGACCAAAATAGTCCAAATCGACTGTTTTTATAATGCTTACCAATTATATAAAGGGTTAGCAAAGTGAATATGCCAAATAATGCATTAGGGAAGCGTGCAGCAAACTCATTAATACCCCATAACTTCATGCTCAGTACCTGCAGCCAAAAGAATAAAGGGGGTTTTTCATAAAAAGGCTCAAAATTAATTTGTACCTGGCTATAGTTGCCTGTCACCATCATTTCGCGTGCTGCTTCAGCAAAATTAATTTCGTCCCAGTCAAATAAATGTACGCTACCTAAAAACGAAAAAAAAGCAATGCTACCTATTACTGTTAATAGGATAAGATGCCAGCAATTGCTACTTATATTTAAGGATATCTTTCTCAAGAGCTTATGATAAGTCTATAACTTATCTATATAAAATAAATGTTAGTTGAAAATAAGAACAATATTTTTGTTTGCAGCTAAAATTAATACTTTAATTTCTTATAAGACAGTCAAGTATAGGATTTTAGATTTATACTTGAATACTCTTCAAAAATTTGCGGCTTCTGCAAGGAAGAGCACTAATAGTTAGATATTTTAAAACAGTATGCATGTGTATACATACATTACAGAAAAGAGCTATTTATATACATATTTTTAATTATTAAGCAGTTATATTTGTCAATAATTTTTCCAACCTATTCTATCAAGTATTATCCCATATGGATGCTAAAACATACGGTTTGCAAATCTCTTTAATTCCTCTGATTTTTTTATTATTGCTAGTAGAAAGCTGTGGTTGTAAGCCTAAAACTCCTATTAACAATTCTAATTTAAATACTAAGCATACTCTAAAGAATAGTTCCTTATTAAGCGCTCAACTTAGAAATAAGAAATTTCAAGATGTTTTTACTGATAAAGAAATACAAGAACTTAATCTAACACCACAAGATCCTATACTTTTAGAACAAGATAATAAGAAGAATATATACCAGGTAAAAGTTCTCCAACAAAAGGGCATATCTTGTGGGTACCATGCTATTAAGAATTACCTTTGGTTAATGAAAGCTTTAAACAGTAATTTTAGTAAATTCAGTGAGTATTACTATCCTATACTAAGTGAGAAAATTTATGAGGCATATCAAAAAAGTACTGGTTGCCCTCCACATGAATCTATATCAAGTTATAATTCTGAAAAGATAGTATTAGATAAGATAAAAAATAAACAAGTCACAAACATACCTGAAGAAAGTGCAAAATATATAACAAGCTTTACAACATTTGCCTTCTCAAAATATGGTGGAGCGCAATTTATACAAGAAATTGAAAAAGAAGCTATGAAAGCTTTGCCAAGTATAGAAGATTTAGACCAAACTAGTATAGATAAAGTTGCTTATGAAATTGCTATTCTATATAGCAACAATAGTACCATGCAAAAACTTTATACTCTAAGTTTAGACTTTAATAATAATTCTAGTTTTATACATGGATTCTATTTAAATGTTTGGACATGCATGGATCATGCTTTATGCCTTATTATCAATAAGGATAAAGAAAATATAGAATATATTCTAGCAGATTCCTTGAACAGCAATTTTAAAATAGCTGCTGATAAAAGATATTTACAAGCTATAGAAACTTTAAAGGCTTTTATATCTGAAAAAGATTATCTTCAAAATATGATTGTAAGGTATATATACATTGCAATAAGTTATCATGCAGGTAATATTGAGCATAAAAAGAGCAGGTTGTTTCAACTCCATCTTCCCAACCTTGATAAATTTAATTTAAAAGACTGTAAGCTTTATCAAGATACCTATAAAAACCACTTTATAAATTTACTTAACAAATATAAGACGCAATCCAGCGATAGCGATGAGGCTGAAATATATGATAAACTTTTAGCGCAACTTTAATCAAATTAAATATAAGGAGTATACATATACACCTAGCAGCCACAAAAAGTTTACTTATTAAAGTCCTTTTATTTTTACAATTTTTATAACTAAATGTAATCTACATTATAACCAGCAACTTGAATTCATTACTTATGAACAGAAGAATAAGGTAATCTTGCATATGAAAAAGTCCAAATTAACTACAGTTACTTATAATAAACATATTAAGTACTGACTCTGAGAATCGATTTTTTCCAATCAACCAGATGTATGATGCTACCTAAGAATGGGAAAAAGCAATACTTGCTACAGCCATTATTAGGATAACATTCTGATAATTGTTAGATATTTTAAAAGATATTCTTCTTTAAGTGTTTATAAAAAGAAGATACCTAAACAAAACTATATACTATTCTAGATTGATTTATTTCTACAATCAGTACCTTTCAAAAAGGAACATTACTCTTCTCTCATTAACTCAATGATATACATATATACCAAATATTCTACAAAAGACTAAGTTTTAAGTGCAAATTAACAACCAACCATTTATTTTTGACAACCTACTCTTTAGCCTGTTCTATTTAATATTATTTTTCTTATTGAATACAAGAATGCGTTATTTTCAACTTGCCTTAGTCCTTTTATTGTTCTCTTTAGAAAGTTGTGGATGTAAGAATAAAAATGCTAGTAATAACTCTACGCAAGGTACTAGTTATAATCCTGATCACAGGATTATAAAGAATAACTTTTTATTAAGCGCTCAACTTCAAAACAGGAAATTACAAGATATTTTCACTGATAAAGAAATACAAGAGCTTAATCTAATAGCAGACACACCTATAATTTTAGAACAAGTTAACGAGGAAGGTATCTACCAAATAAAATTTCCCAATCAAAAAGGTGCGAACTGTGGTTATCATTCTATTAGAAACTATGCCTAGTTAATAAAGCCCTTGAGTAACGATTTAAATAAGTTTAAAGAAAAAAGAAGATAAATAGTACCCTTCTATGCACAAATAAACCTGATTCTTGGTTTTAAAAGTATACTACTACAACTTCACGGGAAGTTTGCTAGCTAACCAATCAGATATAGGACTGTCTATAAAAAAGGCATATGTTAAAAAGGTTGTCCAGCCTCCTATCAATCCACCTACATAAATG
>Ga0209916_1000283_pt1:0-27500 | contig 92907 bp, 67 predicted proteins | sample ThiBio_1000_plan_FD_183956 | JGI IMG/M metagenome (GOLD analysis project Ga0209916, IMG submission 183956) | Wastewater bioreactor microbial communities from Cape Town, South Africa - Thiocy_solids_2 (SPAdes) | ecosystem: Engineered > Bioreactor > Thiocyanate-remediating >... | reverse complement strand
ATACACCACCCAAAGTTTCTATACCGAAAGAAAGCGGGATTACATCTAGTAATAATACATCCTTCACCTCACCAGTAAGCACGCCCCCTTGTATGGCAGCTCCTACTGCTACTACTTCATCTGGATTTACACCTTTAGAAGGTTTTTTGTTGAAGAACTTTTCCACTTCTTCTTGTATCTTAGGTATTCGGGTAGAGCCTCCTACAAGAATTACTTCATCAATATCAGCCACAGTTAACCCTGCATCTTGCATTGCTTTTTTACAAGGCTCTAAGGTTCTTCTAACAAGATCATCTACCAATTGCTCAAATTGCGCTCTGGTTATTTTCTTTACTAAATGCTTAGGCACTCCGTCTATAGCTGTTATATAAGGCAAGTTGACTTCTGTGGTACCAGAGCCAGAAAGTTCTATTTTTGCTTTTTCTGCAGCTTCTTTTAATCTTTGCAGTGCTGTAGGATCTTTTCTTAAGTCTACTGACTCTTCTTTTTTAAATTCATCTGCCAACCAATCGATTAACTTTTGGTCAAAGTTATCTCCTCCCAAGTGTACGTCTCCATTCGTAGATTTTACTTCAAAAACTCCATCGCCTAACTCAAGGATAGAAATATCAAAAGTACCACCACCTAAATCAAAGACAGCAATTTTCATATCTTGATTTTTCTTATCTAACCCATATGCTAAAGCGGCGGCAGTTGGCTCATTGATAATACGTTTTACCTCTAATCCTGCTATCTGTCCAGCTTCTTTCGTAGCCTGTCGCTCTGCATCATTAAAATAGGCAGGAACAGTTATCACAGCCTCCTTTACTGTTGTTCCTAAGTAGTCTTCTGCTGTAGTTTTCATTTTTTGTAAAATCATAGCAGATATTTCTTGAGGTGTATAAGTTCTATCTCCTATTCTTACTCTTACTGTGTCATTGTTACCTTTTTCTACTTTATAAGGTACTAGCTTAGATTCCTCAGCTACATCTGAATAACGCTTACCCATAAACCGTTTAATAGAGCTTATAGTATTTTGAGGATTAATGATAGCTTGTCGTTTGGCAGCATCTCCTACTTTACGTTCACCCTGGCCCTCATTTAAAAAAGCAACTACCGACGGTGTTGTGCGTTTTCCCTCACTATTAGCTATCACAACAGGTTCATTCCCTTCCATAACAGCTACGCATGAGTTAGTAGTTCCTAAGTCAATTCCTATTATTTTTCCCATGATTTAGTTAATTTTTTGTTTTAACAATACAGTGCTTTGTTTATTTTAATTTACTCTTATTGATACAATTCCGCAACTGTTATGCCAACGTTAGAATAGCAGCTAAATTGATGCCATTATGTCATAAAACGCCTTTTATTAAGCTAACAATGCCTAATGTATTTAATTTACAAATGGGATACTAAAGGCAAATTGCTGTTTGTATATAAATTTGTATATAAAGAAGAATATTACAATACGTAGTAGCTTTAATAAGCTATATAATAGACTTACTTACTCCCATATTGGGTCTTTTAACAGAGGATTGGCAAAGTTTGAAAAATGAAAAAGGGAATAAAAGGTAAAGATAAATGATATAATAGAAGCTAAGCTATGCACTTAACATACCAACAACCAAGCAAACAACCTGCTGCACTTTAAAAACCAGCCTGCTTAACCACTAGCCATTTTAAACAGCTCACAAATAAATTTCCTTCTTTTCACCAATTAACGGAGTAAAAAAACTATACCCAGGACGCACCATGCGCTTAGCAAAGCTAGAAGATAAACTTCTCTATGCTTCTTTATATATTACCGTACCTATATTACTCCTATCTTCTTAGTATAACTTTTTATTTATATAACTCTAATATGTACCGTTTATTAAAGAAATAAGTACCACTTTTAGCTAAAAAAATCTCCATTACCAAGGGTTAAAAGTTTTTAAGAGAGGAAACTTTTTCACGAAGTAGGCACTCTCATTATGTTTTTTTTAAACAGATAAACAGACCTGCTCTAATATTGCTTTAAAAGTTTTGCACAGCTATTGCAAAAAGTAAAAACAAGATATTAGTATTAATTTTATTACTGCTTTATAATAAATATTAGGTGTATTTTACTGATACAATTTTATGAGGCTAACTTTTCTTCTAATAGTTTTTCTAGTGCTTTATCACCTGTTTGTTTAGCCAGACTTAGAGGAGTCTCTTTGTCTTTATTTTCAAGATTCAATTTTAACTTATCTACGCTTGCTATCTTTTGTATTAATTGAATAGATAAGCCTACGTCACATTTTATTGCATAATGCAGCGGTGTATTGCCCCACTTATCCTGCTCAGCTAACTCTGCTACATCTAATTTTTCTATTAACAATTTAGCTACTTTTATACTTTTTAATGCTCTTATTTCTTCCTGAATACCCGCTGTTCTTATGTTCACTAAGATTTGATGTAAAGGAGTATATTTATCGCTATTACTTTTTATATTTAATTCCGTCCTATCTACTTCTGCTATCCTTTCTACTAACAACTGAACTATTTCTGGCTTGTTATTACTAGCTGCATAGCCTAATATATTCATACCATCATTATACTTTTCCTTTACTTGAGGCTTATCCAATTTAGATATTAATAACCTAGCTCTTTGTATATCTTCCAACGTTAGCTGCTTGTTCATCTCTATTAGGCTATTTAATTCAGCCTTCCTTAAATTATAACTCTCATCAGTCGGTTTTGATTGTGGTGTAGTATTACCTTTTAGTGCTGGTTTAGTATTTGTGTTTCTAGGCAATGGGTCATTATTGCACCTACAAGAAATTATTGTGCATGATAAACATATACTTATTAAATTAACAAGCATATGAACTTTATTCTTGATAGCTTGTAAATGCATCATGAGTTTGGATATTTAAATAGTAGTATTGTAGTAAAATTAATTGCCGATAATCTATAATAACTTTCGCATAAAGTTAGAATTTATGATATCATTATGAAAATTGTCACCATTAAATCATGCTTACTCATATGTATATCTATCTAGCAATACACACTAATTCTTTTACATAAGCAGTTTAGTTAATTTCTAGATTTACTTTATTCTTCCACCGATTGTGTGACCAAAGCCATGTGCCCGGTTCTTGATGAATATCAGCTTCTAACCGCTGTGTATAAGTTTGAGTAATCATAGAATCAGGTGTATCAATAGGATGCTCGAAGAGCAATTCTGGTATTACATTATAATAACCTCTTTTTATTTTTTTTATATGCATATATACTATAGCATGGTTAAGCCTTTTAGCTAGTTTTTCTAATCCTTGTGTTACATAGGTAGGTTGATTTAAGAAATTCATTATAGATGCTTGCTGAGGGTTAGGTGCTTGGTCAGCTAGTATGGCTGTTGCCTTGGGAATACTATCGTAACTAAGCGTTTTGCGAAGCGCCTGATTTTGTTGTATAATACCCCTTCCAAAACGTTTACGTATACGGCCTACCAAGCTATCAAAATAAGGATTAGAAAGTGGTTTATATATTACATATAATTTATAGTTAGTCTGTAGTGCTACTGCACTACCTGCCCACTCCCAATTACCTTGGTGGCCAGTGAGGAGTAAAACATGCTTACCCTTTTTATATAGTGACTGTAACACTTCTGGATTTTGCAGTGTACACCTACGCAGCACCTGTGCACGTGTTATTGTTAATCCTTTTATATGTTCTAGCAATAAATCACATAAATATCTATAAAAATCCTTTTGCAATTTCTTACGCTCTATGATTTCCTTTTCTGGAAAGGCATTACTTAGGTTTTTCCATACTATTTTCTTTCTATATCGAAGCAAATAATAGATTAAATAAAAACATACATCCGAAATTTTATATAGAATACTAAAGGGCAGGATGGCTACAATACATAACCATGGTAACAGCAGCCAAAATGTAAGTGCTTGTATAATACGTTTCATAGGTTGTGTGTCCTTGCTCTACGCTTTTGGAAATATGCTTCTACTTCTTCTCTTGTAAGTGCATTAAAAGTATATTCTTTGGTAAGTGCTCCCTTTCTACCCATATACACACCATATTGCACATGAGCAATATCAAGATGATGGTGTGCGTCTGGATTGATACTAAGCTTGACCCCTTTTTGTATCGCATAAGGTATCCAGTGCCAATCTAAATCTAATCGCCAAGGATTAGCATTAATCTCAACAATTACGCCATACGCTGCACATGCATCAATAACTGCTCGATAATCTATAGGATAACCTTCTCTTTTAAGTAAAAGGCGGCCTGTTGCATGACCTAATATAGTTGTAAATGGATTACTAATAGCTTTTATCAAGCGGTCTGTGGCTTTGTGTTGGTCCATATTTAGTCCCATATGAACAGAAACAATTGTAAAATCAAACTGACTCAACACTTCGTCAGGGTAATCTAGATTACCATCTGGTAAGATATCCGATTCAATTCCTTTAAATATTTTAAAAGGCGCTAATTGTTGATTAAGTGTATCTATAGCATGATGTTGTTCTTGAACAGTATGTGGTCTGAGGCCTCCTGCATAAGCAGCAGACTGGCTATGATCTGTTATACCTATATAGCTATAACCTAGCGCTTGGCAATAAGCTGCCATATTTTCTAAGCTAGTTTGTCCATCGCTATACTGGGTATGTATATGAAAAATACCTTTTAAATCAGTAGTTTCTATAAGAGTAGGAGCCCCTGCCTGTATCCAAGCCTCTTCTACCAACCCTTCTCGCAATTCAGGTGGCATGTAAGGAAAGCCTGCCTGCTGATAACCTTCTGCTTCACTACTTATATAGGCCGCCTGGCTTATTGTTTTACCTAATGGCTGTCCTGTTGGTGTAGAAAGCGACAAGTGTTTTTCCGAGCCTGTTTGTATAATTAATTGTTTATAAAATTCAGTTGGCGTGCAGAACATTATAGAAAGTGGCAATCCATTGTCTACAAAACCCCCACGCCATGACAAGGGGCCAGAAGTCAACATATGCTGTTTGGCAACTGTATAATTATTTAGCCATTCCACTACGCGGGCTACTTCAATAGCGCCTATCAAGTATTCTACTGTGGTTATTACTTCCAATTTCCTACGAAATTCACCTACGGCTGATATTAATAATCCAGGAAATGCTCCTTTAAAAGCTAACTCGAATGCATCTGTATAAGACAACGCGGATGCATAATGAAACTTATTGCTATATGACGCAGCTTGCGCTAAGCCATCTAAGATAGCTGCTTGTGTTTTATCACCAAATCCTGATAGCTGTGCCACTCGGCCTGATTTACAAGCATCTTCCAATTCTTTCAGTTTCTGAACACCTAATTCTTGCCATAATGCCCTAACCTTTTTAGGGCCTAATCCCGGAAGCTTTAACATATCCAATACACCTTGTGGTGTTTGGCCTATAAGCTCCTGCAACCGTTGTAAAGTGCCTGCGTTTTGTATCTCTTCAATAAGTGCTACAAGACCTTTATTGATTCCTTGAAGTCGTCCTAACTCTTCTGGCTCCATTTCCATAACTTCTTTATCAACCTTTTCTAGAAAAAGTGCTGCATTTGCATAGTGCTTGGCCTGAAAAGGATTAGCCCCATGTAACATTAATAAAGTGGCTGTTTTATTAAGCAAGCCTATAATTGATTTATTATCCAAGAATATTAATATTTTATTAAAAATGATAGCAGTATACAAATTTAAATGGTATCGTACTAGTATGAGATTACCTTATTTTAATACGTTTCATATTTTATTTAACAAGCGTTGAAATTGCCAACAAGCTAGTAAAGCATCAAGCTGTTACTTATTTAGCATTTGAGGACATCAACTGTTACAAAAAAGCATAAAAAATTAACTATTATTAATTATATGTTATTATATTATAGATAAGCGGTCATGTAGTATAACTTAAGAAGCCGTAAGTAATACAAAATTAGAAACCAAGTATATACTTGTTTTAAGATTTGTACTATTCAACCTAAAAATTAGCTTATTTAACCATTTTAACATGTATAAGTTTAAGAACACTACTTTGTATAAAAGTTTTAGGATATTGTTGTGTATCAGTCTATTACAAGGCTATTTTACTATAAGTGTTGCACAAGTAGCAGCAGAAAGAGAAGGAACAACTATCAATTCTTCATTAGATAGTTCAAAGAACGCTAGTAATACATCTCCTGAAGAACTTAGTACCAAGCCAGATTCAGCACCATCTATAGATGAGACCAACCTAACTAATTACCTTAGTAGTGAGGAGACAGAGTTATTAGGCACCTATATAGATACTACTTCCCCCACTCAATTTTTAGCTGGCCTCATCCAAGCTACAGGAGACGGGCAAACACAAGTCCGAACCACCGCCTTAGGAGTTATCCGTAAAGTATTGACAGCAAATCCCACATGGGCCAATCCTAACTCCTTGGTATTAGTTACAGAAATATTTTCAAGTAGCGATAAATATACTGAAGCCACATCCGTTTTTGATTTACTTACTCTGTTTACCGAAGTTAATTCAGACATCAGTAATGAAGTGTTAACATTAGCTTTTAAGATGCTTAGTCTTCATGCTAATGATAAAGAGCATACTCCTTCAGAGTCTATTACGTCATTATTCAGAAATCTGGCCGCTACATCACCAGACTGTATAAAAGATATATTAGTCATAGCGCAAGCAGATGCAGACGATAGAAATAGAAATGAGCAAGTGCGTGTAGAAATATTAAGAATATTAAACAGCCTCTGCGACTTAGAAACAATTAACGCTGACCCAACTTATATAGATAAGCTGTTTAGTATCGTTTTACAAGATGCACAAGATTCTAGTACATATGTAACTAATGAAGTAATACCAGTCCTTACTAATATTACCAATACCAATCCTGAATATGCTCAAAAAGCATTTGCAGCAGTAATTAGGTCTACTAAGAGCGAAGATTATGCTACCCGTAGTAGTGGGTTAAGTACCTTAAAGTTTTTTGTAAAAGCTGATACTGCCTATGCACAAGAAGTATTTGACATAGCTATTGGAGCTACCAAAGACGCACAGGCACTTGTACGCTGGAATGCTATGACCGTTTTAGCCACAGTGGTAAAAGCTGAGCCGAAATATGCACAAGGTAGTTTAGAAGCTGCTTTACAAGCTGCTAATGAGCAAGATTTTTCTGTAAGTATCACGGCTTTGCGTTTACTTAAAGCGCTTGTCAAGCTAGATGATTTATATCCACGTCAAGCATTAAATGTAGCTGTAAAGGCTATAAGCCACCAACATCAAGAAGTACGCATAGAAGCATTAAAACTATTAGCTACTATTGTAGATAGTGATGCTAGCTGTGCTGCAACAGCATTTTCGGTAGGAGATAAATCCATACAACAAGCTGACGAACAAATTCGCTGGAATGGCTTATTACTTTTACTAAGTGTTGTTAAAGCAGCGAATGCAGAATACGCACAAAAAGTTTTTGACATCGCTGTCAAAGCCACTACCGATAAAGCTTGGTTTATTAGGCAAGATGGATTGGTAATCATACAAAATATTATAGAAAGCAATATACAATATGCATCAAAAGCTTTACCTATAGTTGTTAAGTTAGTAAAGGATGAAAAAGATACTGTACGGTTAAATGCACTATATGTCTTAGAATCATTATTAAAAGTTAATCCCAAACTTATTGAAAATATATATCAGATAGCCGTTACAATTATCAAGGATACAACAGTTGAAGTACGCAGACAAGTTTGGAGTGTTCTACAAGCAATCTTAAAAATTGACGCACAATACGTACAGCAAAAAGAATTTAGAAGTATGATTAGAGAAGCTAGCTTAGATGTAGATGCTGCCATTCGTAAAACTGCACACGACTTACTTATTACTTACCTCTTAAAAGAATAGTTAGTTAAAACCTTAGCTTATTTTTAGTAAAAGTTTAAATACCTAATGTTCTATCTCTAAACTTAAGGTATGCGATCTTTAGCTTACTATTAGAGCAGCTATTTGATCGTTAAGTAAGCATGATATATAAAAAGCGAACTTCTCATTTACAGTTTAGTATCAGCCAGATAAGCGTATTTATATATCAAGTTACACAAACAATTATTGTAACAAAAGACCGGGCAGTAAAGTAAATTTATAAATCTATACTATTTCTTCCAATGTTGTAAAGGATAGCTTTAGTATAAAAAGTCTCATTTTTATTGATCAGCCTTATGGTATGTTTATTGAAGGAAACATGCCCAAAAGTTAACCCCTTTTTGAAGCGGGAACGCAGACTTTTGATTTGTTAAAATAATAATACCCAATTCTTGAGAAGGAATAAATCCAATAAAAGTACCAACCCCTGCTATATACCCACCATGAAATATTAACTCTGTTTTAGGATGTGTTTTTGCCTTTAAAATTCGCCAACCAAGTCCATAATAAGACTCTAGCTTGTTTCTATCATAAGGACATCTAATTTTCCATTTGTAAAGGTCTTGATTAGCCGTAATTGGTGTTTGTATGCTAGCTAGGACTTCTTTAGAAATAAGGTCAGGTCTATATCCAAAACTTAATTTAAAGATTTCAATCATGCCATCTAGTGAAGCAAAAATTCCAGCAGCAGAAGGGATTATATGTGGATAATAACGTGGCAATGGCAACTGTTTATAAAAATAATTGTTTTGGATGATATGGGTTGAATGTGGATAAGCTATATGAATGTCTTTATCAATAGGTAAAATTTGAATTTCATCTGTTTTTAATTCTTCTCTTAGTTTCTGAATAGCTGATTGGAAACTCAACTTTTTACTATGTAATACCTCTTCAATAAGACTAAAAACTATATTACTGTAAAAGTAGTACTTGCCTGGCTCACATTTAGGTATTTTCTTACTAAGAATAGCAAGCAACTTTTCTCTAGAAATACCTTGTTCAATCTCTTGGTTGCCTCTAAAATAATATCCTGTTGTATGCCCTAAAATATGTGCTAACCTAACTGGATATTTTAAATAAGGCAATTGAAACGTTTCTTCAAAACTGAGCTCGCCTCGTTCTACCATTAATGCAATTATTGTTGCTGAAACAGCTTTTGATACTGATGCTAATGGGAATAGTGTTTTAGAGGTAACAGGCATTTTGTTACCCCGCTGGTTGCCAAATGTGGTTTTATAAATAACTTGGCCCCTGTGCAAAATAGCAATTGCACCACCTTGTAACTTAGGTTTTTGAAATTCTATCCTTTTTATAAAACCTTTTAACTTTAGCTCAATCTCAACCGGCAATTCTGTAGAAGCACTAGAAAATGAAGATAACGTTATTATAAAAGAAAAGATAGCAATAAACCGTTTACACATTTATTAAGAAAACAAGGAATTGTTTTTAAGTATACTATTTGTTTCTAGAAGATCACGATCATAGTTGATATTACTTATACCACTAAAAAAGTTCATGAAAACTATCCTTATTTTATGACCGAAGTTTAAAACAAAAACAAATTTACTATATAAACTTATTTTAAAAGATTAATCTCGAACAATAGTCATTCGATTTATTGTATTTCTGTTGAGTCTACATTTACAAAACCTTCTGGAGAGGACATACTATAATAGCTTAAATCTTGCATTGCATCAATTCCATAACCGGTTAATAACTCATTGCCAGTTTCTAAACGTACAAACTTATCTGTATAAATTTTATTAGTTTTTAGATTCCAATAAAGTTCCTCTGTATTTAGCTGCTGTTCATCACCTTCATGGTACCCCTTTACCTCTACATCTCCCTTTAACTCCCACATTTCTTTATCAACATATTGGTAAGCAGTATTGGCTCTAAGAGTAGCTACTAACTTCCTTTGTTTATCATAACATTCTACATACATTCCTGCTGGGTAAATACTATTCCCATTCTCATATTGTAAACGGCTTTCAGCACACATTTTAGCAACTACTATGCCTTCTTCACTATAAAGTACTTCCATATTTGTACTTTCTATAAGTGGCATTTCTTGTTTCTTATCCTCATTATTAGCTAGGCTAAGAGTAAAAAGTAGTATAAAAAGAAGTAAATTCAATAAGTATCCTTTGCCAATGTGCATATATGCTATATAAGAAGATCTACAAATAAACAGACATCAATAAGTAATCACTGCTTTTAATATAATTATTATATAATTAGTCTGAGTTCGGTTAACTAATAATATCACAAAAATATATAATTAGTCGTACAACATTTATGAAGGTATCTACATAGCTGCTGCATCCTAAAGTTTTCTAAAATTTCATAACTTGTTAATATAATTACTAACTAAGTTAGCTTATTTTTGATAAAATAGTATTCTATTAACAATTAGTAAAACACGATGTTACAACAACTTGATTTAATCCAACAAGAAATAGAACAGTACCATCCAAATACACTTCAGGAATTAGAGGAATTTCGCATAAAATTTTTAAGTAAGAAGGGAGTTATTGCTCAACTTTTTGCTGAATTCGGTCAACTAACTCCTGTTGATAAACAAGCGTTAGGTAGCAAGCTAAATACATTAAAACAAAGTTCACAAGAAAAATATAAAATATATGCAGCACAGTTGCAATCAATATCTAAGCAAACTGCAGCTGCAAATGAGGACTATACCCTACCTCCACCCGCTGATAAACTTGGCTCTAGGCATCCGATAAGTATTTTAAAAGACAAAATTCTAGAAATATTTGAAAAAATTGGATTTAGTGTAGTAGAAGGACCAGAAATAGAAGATGACTGGCATAATTTTGGAGCGCTTAACTTCTCACCTAACCACCCTGCCCGGGATATGTTAGATACTTTTTTCATTTCCCAGTCTCCGGATATATTGCTAAGGACACATACTTCTTCTGTACAGATACGTATAGCTGAAAGTCAGGCTCCACCTATACGTGCTATTTCAATAGGACGAGTTTATCGTAATGAGACTATTTCTGCACGTTCGCATTGTATGTTCCATCAGGTAGATGGGTTTTATATTAATAAAAATGTAAGCTTTGTAGAGCTTAAACAAATGCTTCTATATTTTTTACGTAGCTTATTTGGAGAAGACATAAAAATGAGAATCAGGCCCTCTTATTTTCCTTTTACAGAACCAAGCGTAGAAATAGATATTAATTGCATGATATGTAATGGAAGTGGTTGCAATATATGTAAGCATTCAGGATGGCTTGAAATTATGGGTGCAGGCATGGTTGACCCCAATGTACTTAAAAACTGCCATATTGATCCTACTACTTATACAGGCTATGCCTTTGGCATGGGCTTAGAACGTGTTGCCATGCTCATGTATCAAATTAACGATTTACGTTTATTTACAGAAAATGATGTCCGTTTTTTAAAACAATTCAAGGCTGATGCCTAACTTTGAAACCCTTAACTAAGCAATAGAAATATGAATAACAATTTTACATTCTCCATGATTAAGCCAGAAATAGTAGAGGCAAAACAGGTAGGAGAAATTATTATGCAAATAGAGCAAAATGGATTTACTATCAGAGCATTAGAGCTTGTACAGCTTGAGACAGAAGATGCTGAAGAATTCTATGCTGTCCATCAAGATCGTCCTTTTTACAAGGATCTATGTACTTATATGGCTTCTGGCCCTATAATAGCCATGGTATTGGAAAAAGAAAATGCTGTAGCTGAATTTAGAAAGCTTATTGGTGCTACTAACCCTGCTGAAGCTAATGAAGGAACCATTAGAAAGCGATTTGGAAAATCAATAGAAGAAAATGCTATTCATGGTTCTGATGCGGACGAGACTGCTTTAGAAGAAGTAGCATTCTTCTTTCCTGATATGGTAGAATAATCTACAGGTAACTATCTAGGTGTAACCAACAGTATAATACCTATTTCTGGAATAAAAGATAGCTAATACAATAAGGAAGATTTAAACCTTAAGTTAATCTATTTTATATTGTACCTGGTTAATTCTAGCAACTTTCCTTCTAGGAATTAGAGAGTTTGTAAAAATAAATTTTCTAATTCCTGGAGATGGTTGAATATATCTTATCAAAGTAATTGATCATATAGCTTTTACTATTCTCATTCTTACAATAAAATAACGATACCTACGCAAGAATATAGCTCTTCTTCGTATTTAACCAGAAAAGTACATTATAGTTGGCATGTAGCCTTGTAATTAGTAGTTGATACTAGAGTTACAAGTACCATTTTATAATTATAAATGGGTGTTTTGTTCTCAGAGACTTTTTGAACTAACAAGTATTAAAATTAGTATACTTATTATTTATAGACGTATGGCGTGAATGTAGCTGCTTTTATGATAAACTTATAGTATGTACCTTTTCTCCAAAAAGCCGCTTAGTAACTGATTCAAAACCGGTTGTACGTTTAGTAGCCGCAAAATAATCTTTGCTAGGGTTAGACATACTATTATTAATGTTTCTATCAAGCAGCATTTTTTGTAAATGTATTGCTAGAAGTTGAGCACCATTGATAATTTCTATCTTAGCTTGATAATAATCTATTATCTGCTCTTTGATGAGCCAATAATGAGTACAACCTAAAATAAGACCCTTTATATCTGTTAGTATAGGTTGTGATAAATATCCTTGTAATATAGCTTTTTCATATTGATCTGCTTCAATCATAGGCACTAACAAAGGGGTAGCCAAGCATTTCAGCTGAATGTTAGCTTCTGTAGCTTCTAGCTTTCGTACATATGTAGTAGTGTTTACAGTATATTGTGTACCAATCAGCCCTAAAGTTTTACCCATATAATGCTGTTTTACATATGCTATTACAGGATCTATCACATTTAAAACGGGTATATGGCACCCTATATGATCTTGCAATAATTCAGCAGCAGCTGCAGTAGCTGTGCTACAAGCTATTACAATTACCTTACACCCTTGTTTCAGCAATATATCTCCTATCTGTTTTACATAGGTCTGTATTTGCTTAGTAGACTTTTCTCCATACGGAAGGTTTGCTGTATCTCCTATGTAATAAAGAGATTCATTAGGCAATAGATCTTTAATTGCACGCGCGACCGTTAAACCTCCCACTCCACTATCAAATATACCAATCGGGTTATGCATAATAAAACACTTTATTTAACTGATGATAATAGCTCCAAAGGTAATAAGATTGCTAGAAATTTAGATCTTATAAGCAAGTAAGATGTTTAGCAGTATATAAGTTGTTTAGAAAATAAAGGGCTGCTACAAATTTATTTAAACTTAGGAAACTACTGAAGGGTAACAAATCTAAGCTTTACTTAAAGTTACAATTGTCTAGCATGCATTCGACAATGGTTTATGAGAAAAATAAAGATACATTTAATTGAATGACAAAGTACAAAATAAGATTTTGACAGCATACAATTGCATTGGTGCTACCAATCTTTTGGCTAGATTAGTTATTAAGGCATGTATTTCCAATAATACTGCTAATCTTCTTCTTAATTTAAAATTTAAGACAATCAATATCCATAAGTTTATATATGCAATGATAACAATAAAGAAACACACCACCATTATTCTCTTATCCTTACTTCCTTGTATTTTATGGGGTTTACTTAGCTATATTAGTATAATACTGAATGATACAATTACTTATACAGCATTTTTAACAGAATATTCTGTTTACAGATTGTTATATCTGTTACGAGCGCTGGCTTTTTTACCTATGCTCATGCATATCTATAAAAAGTATTTACCTAGACTTTTATATTCTTATCAGAACGTTTATAGAACTTATAGTATACTATCTTTAATTTCTATATTCTGTGGTTTGTTTGTTAAAACTAACTTTTGGAATTACATACTTGACGGATGTTTAGTGAGTCCATTAATAGAAGAACTTATCGCACGCTTTATTCTATATGAGGCTCGTTATAGAGGCTTTAAGATGTATATTTTAGTAGCCATTACTACTTCCTTATCTTTTGGCCTTATGCATTTTGGTTATGAGCCTTCAGCATTACTAGATACCCCGAATATTATACCTAAGCTAAGCCTGCATGTTGGATTTGGCCTAATGTTGTGTGGTGTATTTTGGTTTAAACCAAGCTTAAGCTTACTAACCATTTTACATAGCCTTACTAACCTATACCTCATATTGTTGAATTAGGTCTTTGGCTATTTTGTTCTCTTATAGTGATGGAGGACTAATGACAAACCGAGTACCATTCAGTTATGTATGCAATAGCGCACCTAAAGTAGCTTACATTTAAAAGTAAAATACCCTTTATATTGGGTTATAAAGAATAGAATTAGGGTATTGTTAACTTGGGATAGTTTTACCTATTAATGTGGGATCTATATGGCAGATTATCTATACTAATTTTAACAATACCAGAACTAGTATAACTAAATAACTAAATACCTAAAATGTACATGTGGCCATAAGGAGAAATATTTTCTTCTTATAACCACATATATTTTTCGAGCTACCTTTTAGGTAACCAAAAGTCTACCTAATATTGAGTATGAGAGTAATATTACAAAATATACTCATTTAAATTTTTGTTTCTTACTAGGTCTGACAGCTTCTCATCCACTAGCTCTTTGGTAATCTTTATTTCTTGGTCAGCCTCTATCTTATCTGGGACATCAAATAAATACTCATTAAGTAGATGGCTCATAACCGTATGTAGTCTTCTAGCACCTATATTTTCTATTTGTTCGTTAAGCATAAAGGCTTTTTCTGCAATTTCTTCTACAGCTTCTTCTTCAAAAATAAGTTTAACGTTCTCGGCTTCAAAAAGAGCTACATATTGCTTAGTAAGCGCGTTTTTAGGTTCTTTTAATATACAACAAAAGTCTTCTTTTGAGAGGGTATCTAATTCTACACGAATAGGGAATCTACCTTGTAATTCAGGAATTAGATCAGAAGGTTTAGAGATATGAAAGGCACCAGCAGCTATAAATAAAATATGGTCTGTAGTAATAACACCATATTTTGTATTAACGGTACTACCTTCTACAATAGGCAACAAATCTCTTTGTACACCTTCCCTACTTACATCTGGCCCACTGCCTCTATACGAACTACCTGCTATCTTATCCATCTCATCAATAAAAATGATACCATTATATTTTGCTTTTTCTAAGGCCTCTTCCTTCACTGAATCCATATCTATCAGTTTATTAATCTCTTCAGGTAAAAGAAGCTGCTTTGCCTCAGCAATAGTTACCTTCCTAGTTTTAGGCTTTTTAGGTATCATACCACTAATCATATCCTGCAGATTACTCAAGGCAGTTTCATCCATCATCCCTCCACCTATCATACTTATTCCCATACTACTTGGAGAATTAATAGCAATTTCAATTTTTCTTTCATCTAGTTCTCCATTTCTTATCTTTTGCCTAAACCGTTCTCTGGTTTGTTCGCTCAGTTTAAAGTCGTTTTCTTCAGTTAAGCTTAAACTACTAGTTTCTTCTCCAGCCATCTTATCCACAGGTGGAATGACAGCATCTAGTATAATATCTTCTACTTGCTGAATGGCTTTTTCTCTAACCTCTTCTTCTCGTGCGGCTTTTACCATACTTACTGCTTGTTCTACCAAATCTCTCACCATTCCTTCAACATCTCTACCTACATAACCAACTTCAGTAAATTTGGAAGCTTCTACTTTTACAAAAGGAGCATCTGCGACTTTAGCTAATCGCCTAGCAATTTCTGTTTTTCCTACCCCAGTAGCTCCTATCATTAATATATTGTTGGGCGTTATATCAGCTTTGATATCTGAAGTTACATGCATCCTACGCCATCTATTCCTCAATGCAATTGCTACATTACGTTTAGCCGATTGTTGTCCAACAATATATTTATCAAGCGATGCTACGATTTCTCTCGGGGTTAAATAACTGAGCTCTTGTATCATAGTAGTTCTGTGTTATATCACTAGTTTGAATTTAATATCTATCTTACGTTTAATCAAAGTGTACTGATATGGTTTACACCAGACTGTTGTTTCCTTTTCTTAATGCTACTCCAATCCTTTGCAGCTTTTACTTTGCTTGGTTGTAAAGCCAATTGTATTACTTCTTCTACAAATTCCACATAATGAAAATCTAAATCTAGGATATCTTTTTGTTTTATCTCCTGTATATCTTTTTTATTTTCTTTACTAAGTATTACCTCTTTTATACCAGCACGCTTGGCAGCCAGTATTTTTTCTTTAATTCCTCCTACTGGCAACACTTTTCCCCTTAAGGTAATTTCACCAGTCATAGCTAGTTTATCTTTTACTTTTCGTTGTGTATATAAAGAAGCTAATGCAGTAAAGAGTGTAATACCAGCCGATGGCCCATCTTTGGGCACGGCACCTGCAGGAAGGTGAATATGTAAGTCATAATTTTCAAATACCTTATCTGGAATACCTAGCAAGTTTGTATTTGCTTTGAGATACGTAAAAGCTGTCATAGCTGATTCTTTCATAACATCACCAAGCTGACCAGACAGTGTAAGTTTACCTTTTCCTGGACTAAGAATTGCCTCAATAAAGAGGATATCTCCTCCTACAGGTGTCCAAGCCAATCCTATAGCAACTCCAGGCAGATGGGTTTGCTGATACATATCCTGATCAAAGAGTTCTATGCCCAACAAGGAAGTTACATCTTCCTTGTTTATTTTTTTAGGATAAGCTTCACCAAGTACCATTGCTTTTCCCACTTTTCTAATCAAACTCGCCAGCTTACGATCTAACTCACGTACACCTGACTCACGCGTATAACTCTCAATAACTTTGGTAATGGCTGTATCATGGATAGACAAGTCAGTAGCTTTAAGTCCATTTTCTTTACGCTGTTTTGGAAACAAATATTTTTTAGCAATCTGTAGCTTCTCCTCTATAGTATATCCATTAATCTCAATAATTTCTAACCTGTCTCGCAAAGCAGGAGGTATAGTATCTAGCTGATTGGCAGTAGCAATAAAAAGTACTTTAGAGAGATCATAAGGCACCTCTAAAAAATTATCTGCAAAAGCCTGATTCTGTTCAGGATCCAATACTTCTAGTAAAGCAGCCGCAGGATCACCACGTAGGTCTGTAATTTTGTCTAACTCATCAAGCACAAATACTGGATTAGAACTACCACTACTCTGAAGTCCCTTAATAATTCTCCCAGGCATAGCACCCACATATGTTTTTCTATGTCCTCTAATTTCTGCTTCGTCATGTAGACCTCCTAGAGAGACTTTCACATATTTCCTATTCAATGCTTTAGCTATTGATTTACCTAAAGAAGTCTTACCTACACCAGGAGGACCATAGAGACATAAGATAGGTCCTTTCATATTTTGTGTAAGCTTACGAACTGCTAAGTATTCCAACAACCGTTCTTTTACCTTTTCAAGGCCATAATGCTCGGTATCTAATACTTTTTTTGCAGCATTAAGGTCCATATTATCTGTAGTATATACAGACCAAGGTAGCTCTAGGATTAATTCAGCATGACTGATAATTACCGGATAGTCAGCACTATTAGGACTAAGTCGTTCTGCTTTGTCTAAGGCTTTATAGAAATATTCAGCAACTTCTTTAGGCCATTGTTTCTTTTCTCCTTCTGCTCTTAGCTCATCTATTTCATCTTCAAATTCATTTTCTCCTAATTCTTCTTGCAAAGCTTTAATTTGTCGCCGTATGTAAAAATCATGCTGTAGCTGCTCAATATCTGTATGGACTTTATCCTGTATCTTTTTTCTTAACTTTGAAATTTCTAAATCTTTAAGTAAATATTTTAGTAATACAGTACCTCTTTTTTTACTATCATCAATTTCTAAGAGCTTTTGTTTATTTTTTATATCTGTATCTAAACCAGAAGCTAAAAAGTAAGTAAGCAAGCTAAAATCATTAATATTATCTAGCAGCAGCTTGATTTCAGTAGGAAATTCGGGTTGTAATGAGATAAGCTTGGCAACTGTTTCTTTAATAGAGCGAACTACAGCCTTGAAATGTTTACTTTGTGTATTACCTGCTTTGTCTTTGAGCTTGCTTACAGTAGCTAACAAATAGGGTGTTTCTGTTATTACCTCTTCTATCTGAAATTTTTCTTCTCCTTGTAAAAGAATTTTAACACGTCCATCCGGAAGGTTGATAAGCTTTAAAATTCTAGCAGTAGTCCCAATTTTAAAAATATCTTGGCCACTAGCTAGCTCAACATTTTCTTTCTTTTGTGCTACAATACCAATTACATCTCCTGTCTCATATACCTTTTTTATTAATCGTATAATAGAAGCATTCTCCAAGGTCATGGGCATATATATACCAGGGAACAATACATTATACTTGCTAGTCAGTAAGGTTAATGATGAATCCTGGTTATAGTCTTTATGCATATTCTTCTTGTTTGTTTCTAGCAATGGTAAGCCTTCTGAATGTTCTATAAGAGTTCCTAGCAAAGTCATATTTTCAAAATATATTGATCCATCTATAACCATACACTTTAGCATCTGTATGGTTATTGTATTAGGCGAGTAGTAATTATATAATATACCAACAACTTTTGTGCCAATCTAAAATTAGACTATCAACTTACCAAAATAACTTACGTAAATCATTAAAGAATCCATAGCCAATAAGCAGAAGTAAAATAACTAAGCCGACCTTTTGTACATTTTCTAATACTTTATCAGGCACTTTTCGGCCTGTTATTAGTTCATAACTCAAGAATACAGCATGGCCTCCATCTAATGCTGGAATGGGAAGAAGGTTAGTAAATGCAAGTATTATTGATAAAAACCCTACAATATTCCAGAAATGTACCCAATCAAATTGCTTTCCAAATATTTGTGCAATTCCAATAGGACCACTCAATGATTTAGAAGCCGATACTTTACCAGTTATGATTTTACCTAAAGCAATTACATTGGTTCTTACCACTTCTATGGCTCTTGTACTACCTATAACAATAGCCTGCCCTAGGCTGTAGTTTCTTTTCTCATATTTTAACAGTGGCCCGGAGCAAAAACCGAGCTTACCAGCAGCATTGATTGGTGCAATGGCCTGTATTAACCTTCCATCTCTTAAATAAGTAATTTCCACTTGTTGACTAGCATTTGCTAGTAAAACTGTCTGTAGCTGGTTAAAATAAGGTGTAGGTTGTCCATTTATTGCCACAATTTGATCTCCTGGACGTAAACCAGCCTTTTGTGCTCCACTGTGAGCCTGAATTCCTTTTACTTCAAACGGTGCTCTAGGAACTATAAATTCTATAGCCCCTTTTTCTTCTGACAGCTTTTCTAATAAGTTACTAGGAATGTTAATTCGTATCTGTTGTCCATTTCTTTCAACTGTATAATAGCCATTTGTTGTTAATAAAGTACGTGGCGAAATTACTTCGGCAAAGTTGGTAAAATCTTTTCCGTTAATATTAATAATCTTGTCGCCTTCTTGAAAACCTAGCATTATTCCTATAGAATTAGGAAGAATACCATGTTTGTTGACTTCCTCTTTGGAAAGGTATGTATCTCCTAACGCCAACGTGATACAAATATAAATAAGTAAGCCACTAACAGTATTAAAGATAATACCACCTAGCATAACTAATAATCTTTGCCAAGCTGGTTTAGATCTAAATTCCCATGGTTGTGGGGCTTGGCTAAGATGGTTAGTATCTAGAGATTCGTCTATCATACCAGCAATTTTTACAGAGCCTCCTAAAGGTAATGCTCCTATTCCATATTCTGTTTCTCCCCATTTAAAGCGAAAAATTTTGGGTGGAAATCCAATAGTATACGATTCTACACGCATACCAAATAGTTTTGCAAAAAGCATATGTCCTAGCTCATGTATACCTACTATAATAGATAGACCTAGAACAAATTGAATGATCATAACTAATATTTGCATATATTCTTTATTTATATTTCTACAAAATAATAAGTTTGCCTCTAGAATAAGGCTAAATTATAGATGTTGTAGTTTAGCACCTAATTTAAGATGTTACAAATCGGATATTTTATATTTAGTGATAGCGTCTGCTATTTTTCTGTCATTTGCTACCCGAACTACTTTATTTTGTTCTCCTAGCTTACCCACTTGTCGCATATATTCTTTAAAAGCGCCTAATGGTAGTGCCGTTACTTTTAAAGTACTAAGAATATTGCCTTCTATCAAGTCCTTGTAATAACTATTCAACAAACACATTTGTCGGTTAAGTTCAGAAGCAAAGGTAGTCATATTTTGTGGAGGATAACTAAATTCTATTAGCCATTCATGATAAGAATCCTCACCAGCTTGCTTACTCACCCAGGGCGCTACTGTAAACTCTGTTACCCTAACTTGTGGATACTTATCTAGTGTAAATTGTATAGCCTTCTCTATCTCTTCTACAATTACATGTTCTCCAAAAGCAGATATAAAATGTTTGACGCGTCCTGTCACCACGATTCTAGGAGGTTCTAAGGAAGTAAATTTTACAGTATCTCCTAGCATATAAGTCCATAAACCTGCATTGCTAGTTAAGATAATAGCATAATCAACACCTAATTCTACTTCCTCTATAGATAGTCGGTCAGGTGATGGGGAAGTTAGACTGGTGGTAGGAATAAACTCAAAAAATATACCACTATTTAGCTGTAACAAAAGTCCTTTGTCCTGTTGAGAATCTTGAAAAGCAATAAATCCTTCGGAAGCAGGGTAAGTTTCTATAGTGTCTACTGCTTTACCTATCGAGTCAAAAAGCTTATGCCGATAGGGTTCAAAATTTACTCCTCCATGTACCAACAAAGAAAAATCAGGAAATATATCACTGATATACTTGCCGGTTGTTTGGGTGAGCTTATCAAAATACATTTGCATCCAGGGCGGGATACCTGATATAAGCCCCATCCTAGCCTGCAATGTTTCTTCTACAATCTTATCTAACTTAGCTTCCCAATCTGGTATACAGTTGGTAACGTAACTAGGAAGCTGACTACCACGGAGATATGAAGGCACATGGTGATTCACAATACCTGACAGCCTACCAGTGAGTATACTTGCTTCGGTCGTTAGCTGCGGGCTACCAGATAAGAAAATCATTCTCCTTTTTAAAAAGTCCGTCTTACCTGTTTCATCAACATAATATAGCAATGCATTTCTAGCATTTACAATATGATGCTTAATGGATTCTTTGGTAATAGGTATATATTTATCTCCACCTGTAGTTCCAGATGTTTTAGCAAAATAAATAGGTTTCCCAGGCCACAATACATCATTTTCCCCTTGTTTAATTTGCTTTATATATTCTGCAAAATCTTCATAAGTCCTAATAGGAACATATTGCTTAAAATCTTCATACGTTTGGATAGAATTAAAGTTATGGTTGCGTCCAAACAGCGTATGCTTACCTTGCTGAATAAGCTTATGAAGAATATTCTGCTGAATACGCCCTGGATTTTGGAATTGTTGCTTTTGGTTACGTACTACCCACGTGGCTAATGGCTTACTTAGTAGTGATTTAAAATTCATAAAGACATTGCTTGCTGTAAAGTTTGTAAAATTTAAACCAAAGCCAACAAAATACAGCTGTTTATCGTAAACTACTTAGGCGGCAAGTTCTAATTTTTACATTAAGTGTTACAGTCGATTAAAGATACATTGTGTAAAAGACACTCAGTAATTAGTTATTAGCTTAAAGCTAATAACACAACCAGCTATGTCTAAGCAGCCAATCTATCCGCATAAAAGTAAGGAATACTAACATAATTAGAAGCTTATGTTAGTATTCCTTATAACCTATATACTCTTTAACCCTACTCTAAAAGCTAGCTTGATATCGCTCTGGATGTTCAATAATTTCTCTAGCCCTTTCTAGCATTTTTAAGTCGTATCCTTGCTCCTCTAAGATATCAATTGCAATAGCTTGTGTAGATCTACCAGGGACAATTTTATAAGTATAGTTAAGCTTACGGCTTGTACCTTGACGGGTGATATATACTTTATAGTTAGCAAAGCCTTTATCATGAGCCTTTTCTTCCAATAGCATTACAGTAGGATAGTGGGTAGCTACCATATTCAAACTGTTAGTGTACTCAGCTATTGCCTCCAAAATACTATATTCAGCTGCTGCACCTTCTACAGGGTTTGTACCACTAAAGGGCTCATCGAAGATGGTAAAACTAAACTCATTAGGCTTCAGTTTTTTAAGTAGCTTGATATGTTTTTGAGCACGATCTACTTCAGCCATGAAAAGAGACTTACCAGCTGCTATATCATCAGCAATATCAATATATGTATTAATCCTATTAAAAGGAGTAATGACAATATTTTTGGCAGGTCCTATACCCATTACATGCGCCAGTAATAGTGCATTGGTTATACCTGTAAGAAAAGTGGATTTACCACCAGCATTAGGTCCTGTAAGGATAATATTGCGTATACCTCCTGCTTCTGCATCCATTTCTATACTATTTCCAACTGCCTGTTTGGAATCTAAAAAAGGATTCCACATATCATCAATTTTTATATAAGGCTTTGGTTTTTGTTCACGGTCTAAAAATTGTACAAATACATACTTATGCTTACTATTATATGCACTTGCTTCTTGCATAAGTGTTGCAAAAGATAGGTGGGCATCTAATAGGCCTATTTCATACATCGCATCAGAAAAGGCTTCTTTATGCTCTACAAATAGCTTGTGGCCTGCTAATAACTTACCTGCATTGTTAAAGAAATAAGACCAGTCATTTAAAGGCAGTTCTTGTAAGTACTTTATAAGCCTACCAAGTTCTGTGTTTTCTTTGGATTGAGCTAACAATTGCCTTATAGCTGTTAAATGTTTTCCATATACCGACTCTAGTGCTGGAGAAGCAGCTATGTTTGTACTCACTTGGTTGGCTGTTATAACAAACGCCTGTACGTCTGCCATACGCTGAGCTAGGTTACGAAGCACAGAAGAGTACTCTAAGTAATTACTTACGCCTGCATAGGCAGACCAAGTGTAAAGTACTTCACCCAATATAGGATCCACATAATCCCACCCTTCTGTTTTCATGTCAAATTTCTTGTTTCTCTTGTCTACAAAATGAAACTTATACCAGCCCCCATAATAAGGAATAGCACCTTTCCATAATAGTTTTCTAAGTTTAGGATGTTCTAGTAGTTTTTCTTTAAAGAATATTTCGCCGATAAGCGGCTTTACTATAGGATATATAAACCGAAATTGAATACCAAAAAAGTCTCTAAAAAATCGCTTTTTAAATTCTAGCCAAGCAGCTGATTTGTTAGACTTATCTTCACCTTTAGCATAAAATTTATCTTCCATGTACTTTATATACTCTTTAGTATATAAAGGGTCTGTAGCTGTCCAAAAGGATATCACACTTTGTTCAGCATCTTGATAAATCCGCAACTGATCCTTTAGTTTTATTACTTGAGAAAAATCATTTAAAAAAGTTTTCAATATATATTGGCGTTCTTGTAGCAATTGAATATCACTAGTAGGAGTCACCAGCATTGTAGCTAAAGCAGCCTCGCCCAATACAGTAGTAGTTTTGTTAATACGTGACATTAAGTTATAGCTAGGATCCGTAGTAGTGCCGTAAAAAAGCTTAAGGTCAGCCCAAGCATATTCATTTAAAATAGGCTGCATTTGCTGCTGTACTACAAATAACTTATTACTTTTTGTTAAGATATTATTAAAAATTGTTTTACGTATGGTAGCCACATCCAACTTGGCAGGACGAGCCTCATGAGCAGGTGCATCTTTTTTTATTTCAGCTTGAATAGCTTCTTTTTGTTCTTCAGCTTGGCTAGCAAAGGACCGTATATAATGATTAGCAACTGCTGTTGCTAGCTTAGATTCTTTGTTAATGTTTGTATCATTACCTAGTGCTATATTATAATAACTTAATAGGATACCTAGTAAGACTATTAAAGTTTTCTTTTGTATAAAATTTGAATTTATTGTAAACATATTGAGGTAATGTATAGTAATAGATAGATCAATATAATATCACAGATTGCCTGCTTGCCACAATATTTTCTTGGCATTGTGTACATTAGCTTGCTCTATCTCTTTTAATTTATATACTTAATTTTTGCCTGTTAGCGGACCAAATTAATACATTGTAATAGGATTAACAAATCCCCATTATTGTTGTGCATGAAAGGGTATATGTAAAAGTTGTTTTGTTTCGAAGAAGGGATCATTAAAAAACTGATTAATGGGGTAATTCTGGTAAAGATGTTTGATTTGCACAGCCTCATTTCCCTTTAAGTATAAGATACCATTTGTAATAGTATTGGTAGAAGTAGTAGTTATTTTATCTCTAACCCAGCTACAGAAAACTTCTAGTTGGGTCACAGCTCTTCCTAATATAAATTCATATTGCGTAGGCAAGTCTTCTACTCGTGCAATTTGCATAGACACATTTTCTAATGCCAATGCTTGTGCAATGGCTTGCACAGCATGTATTTTTTTACCTATTGAATCAACCAAATGAAAGTGTGCTTGCGGAAATAAAATGGCTAAGGGAATACCTGGAAATCCTCCGCCTGTACCCACATCTAGTATCCTAGTAGTAGGCTTGAACTGTACTAGCTTAGCTATGCTTAAAGCATGTAATACATGCCGCAGATATAGATTTGGTAAATCTTTACGAGATATAAGGTTAAGGCGTTCATTCCACTCTTGATATATGTCTCCTAGCTGCTTAAATTGTTCCTTTTGTTGGCTAGTGAGGTTATCAAAATAGTCGAATATAATTTCTACACTAGGGTAAAATGTTGTAGGTATAGACACGTATCTGTAACTAAGATGTTATAAGACAATAGCTTGGCAATATTAATTATCAAAAATAAGTTATATAGCTTCATTTCCATATACATCTTACAATTTTAAATTTATATTGTTTTGTTTACCATCATATAGCTTGCAGATTGTTGCATAGTGATTCCCCGGATTGCTTCATTTTCGTTCGCAATGACGCTCACTTTAAACGTCATAGCACGGCCACATATGATACTCTCTAAGTCAATAGCAGCTTATTACTTCCACTGCCTATCCATAATACACCTGATTATCCGCATAGGGGGCTAACTTTTCTTAGAAATCCTAGATGCTTTTGTTTTAAAACTCAACGTATCACTATCTTTTTTATGCTCTATCATAATGGTACTTCCAGCACGGATATTTCCTTGGAGCACTTGTTCTGTAATTGGATCTTCTACATATTGTTGTATGGTACGCTTTAGCGGTCGAATACCATACTTAACATCATATCCTTGTTTTCCCAAAAACACTTTAGCACTCGGCTTTATTTCAAGCTGATATCCTAATTTAGTTGCCCTTTTGACAAGCTCTTGTAACTGTATATCTACAATTTGGGTTATATCGGTTGGTGTAAGTGGCCTGAAGACAACTATATCATCTAACCTATTAATAAACTCAGGGCTAAAGGTACGCTGTAATGCTTTTTCAACCTTCTCTTTCATAATTTCCTCTGTGTTTTCTCCTGCACCTTGAAATCCAATACCCGCATTTTGTAAATCCCTAGCACCTACATTAGAAGTCATAATAATAATGGCATGCCTACAATCTATTCTTCTTCCTAAGCCATCAGTAAGTACTCCATCATCCATCATTTGCAAAAGCACATTATATATGTCTGGATGTGCTTTTTCTATTTCATCTAACAACACTACACTATAAGGGTTTTTACGAATTTTCTCGGTTAGTTGACCACCTTCTTCATAGCCTACATAACCTGGAGGAGCACCTATTAGCCTAGATACATTAAACTTTTCCATATACTCGCTCATATCTATCCGAATAAGCGCATCTTTATTAGTAAATAATGTAGCTGCTAAAGCTTTGGCGAGCTCGGTCTTACCCACTCCAGTAGGTCCAAGGAACATAAATGTACCTAATGGCTTATTGGGATCTTGTAATCCTATATGTGTTCTTTGTATAGTTTTTACAACTTTCTCTATGGCTGCATCCTGACCTACAATTCTAGCTTGTAATTGCTGCTTGAGTGTGCTTATGTGTACATCTTTTTGGTGTGTAATTCTTTCTAGTGGAATGCCTGTAGTACTAGCTATAACAGCAGCCACATCATCTACAGTTATAGGATATCTTTTACTCTTTAGCTCTTGCTCCCACTTTGTTTTTTCTAGTTCAAACTTCTCATACAGCTTCTTTTCTTGGTCTCTAAGTTGAGCTGCTTCTTCGTATTTCTGATTCCTAACAGCCTTATTTTTATTAGCTTTTATGAGTTCTATGTTGTCCGCTAGTTTAGCAATTTTACTAGGGACTTGTATGTTGTGCATATGTACGCTAGCACCTACTTCATCCATCACATCAATAGCCTTGTCTGGTAGCAAACGATTACTTATATAACGATCAGCTAAATCTACACAAGCTTTTATAACTTCTGGCGTATAGGTGACAGAATGATACTCTTCATAAGTATCTTTTAAATTATTTAAAATTTCTATGGATTCTACAATTGTAGTAGGCTCTACCCTGACAGATTGGAACCTACGAGTCAAGGCACCATCTTTTTCTATATATTGTCTGTATTCGCTAAGGGTGGTAGCTCCAATACATTGTATATCTCCTCGTGCAAGAGCTGGCTTAAGAATATTGGCAGCATCTAAAGAACCTGCCGCACTACCTGCACCTACAATAGTATGTAGTTCATCGATAAACAGAATAACTTGTTTTGCTTTAACAAGCTCATTCATGATAGCCTTAATGCGTTCTTCAAACTGGCCTCTATATTTAGTTCCTGCCACTAATGCTGCTACATCCAAACTCACTACTCGCTTACCTAATAGCGGCTTTGCCACTTTACCCTGCAAAATTTGTAAGGCTAGCCCCTCGGCTATAGCAGTTTTTCCTACGCCTGGCTCCCCAATTAGTAAAGCATTATTTTTTCTACGCCTACTTAAAATTTGTGCAACTCTTTCTATTTCTTTTTTTCTACCTATAATAGGATCTAGTTTCCCTTCTTCTGCTAGCTTACTTAAATCTCTGCTAAAATTATCGAGTATAGGCGTTTTATTTTTCTCTGCATCTTTATACTTGCTAGCTGTGCTATCTTCACTATCATCCATATTTTCGGAAGCATCATCTCTAGTGTCTTCCATTTCTTGTGCTACTATATAGTATTGGCCTAACCTATGAACTATAACACGTTCTATAGCTTCATAGGTAACATTAAACTGATCAAGTATATACTTAGTATGTATATCAGCATTTTTAAGGGCGGCTAATAGTATATGTTCTGTACCTATTGCTTCACTTTTTAGTGCTTTAGCATATTGCTGGGTGAGTTTTAGCAAGCTTTCTACTTCATGGGTAAGCTTTATACCATTAACCTGTCCATTATCTATCATATCCTCCTCATGCTCTTGTTGTTCAGATTTTTCTAACGCCATGCGAAGCTCTTCCATGGGTATTCCAAGGGCAAAAAGAATTTTATAAGCCAAGCAGGATTCATATTGCAAGATTCCTAGCAAGATATGAAGTGGCCTAATAGAATTACTATGTAATTTCAAGGCTTCTTTTCTGCTCAAGGCAATGATTTCCTTGGCTTTGTGGGTTAAGTTAATAGGCATAATAT